>JACCDY010735803.1_pt1 | contig 50738 bp, 42 predicted proteins | sample 7446391 | NCBI WGS metagenome assembly JACCDY01 (sample SAMN15323451, study PRJNA562643) | freshwater metagenome | isolation source: river surface water | place: USA:Blue River Watershed | collected 2017-08-18
CTATAAACTTTAAAAAGAATTTTGATAATATTCTTCTATTGCTTTCAGTTAGTTTATTATTTTCATCAAATTCGTTATATATTTCTTCTATATCGTCTAATCTGTTTAATACTAATTTATTTAATATTAACTGTTTATCATTATTAATATATGAACCAGATTTTTCATCATACATATAAATATCGTTATCACGTTTATTTGTTACTATAATGTTTTTAAATTGGTCGTATTTTCCAGCATTAGTAATTTCAATAAGTTTCTCAATAGAACCAAAACCTTGATTAATAATTAACTTTTTTTCTTTATCAGTTATAATATCAAGAATATTTTCTTTACCAAAACCTTCAATTTTAAAATGATTATTTACAATATTATTTTGTATATTTGTTGTATTATTAGAATTTGATGTTAAATTAGAATTATTCATTTTTATTTTGTTTTGAGCACGAAGTAATTTATTTATATTTTTTATTGTTGGATTACTATTTGTTTTTTGTTTAACTATTGAATTTTCTTTTTTTATTTCTAATTTTTTTAATTCAATTTCTTTATTTGAATTAATTTCTGCTAATTTTATTTTTTCATTATAATTAAATTTTTCTAATTCAATTTCTTTATTAATCTCAGCAAGTTTAATTTCTTTATTAATTTCAGCTATTTTTATTTCATTTATTTGTTTTTCTTTTTCTTCAAAAATAACTTTGCATTTTTGTTCATGTTTCCATCTTGATTGTATATGAGAATATATTTTATTACAATACTTACATGTGTACTCACAATTATTATTAATAATTGGCTTATTTTGGCTGATAAATGGCTTATTTTGGCTGATAATTGACTTATTTTGATTTATATTATTTTTATGAATATTTTTGTTGTGTGTCCATAACGTTTTATAACTTGAAAATATTTTATTACATATATTACATTTATGTTCATCCTCTTTATCCTCCATATATATATTATATTAGATATTTTATTCTTAAATGTTTTTTAATTAAAATAATAATAATAAATCCTCTTTATACACCATGTAAAAAAATAAAAAAACGGCGGGCGGGGGGTTGACCAAAAATATATCTCTAAAATTTTTACCAAGTAATAATATCAAATTATTTTATAAAATATTTTTGTTAAATATTTTTACATTATAATTTTGGTCTAATTTTAATTTCAACATTTGGATAATATTTATTTATATATTGTATGATGTCTGTTGTTGCATCATTTTTATTTTTAAATTCAATACCTACTAATTCTTTTATACTAACTTTATTTGATAGTGCTATTTGTTGAAATAATTGAAAAGAAAAAGCATTAGGTAATATACTTATACTACGATTAAATATTTTTTTTAATACATCATTATATTTTTTATAATATCTATCATATTTTTGTTTATAATCTGGATTACCATTTTCTTTCCATTTTTTTAAATAATTATCTAATTCTTTTAAATTATCTTGATTTTTTAAATTATTTGGTTCAGGTTCTGGATTAGAAAAATGATAATTTGCAATATAAAAAGTTCTATTAAATAATAATTTTGAATTAAAATATAATGTAATTGAACTGGATATTTTATACTTAAATAATTCATCTACACATGAAAAAAATACAAAATTATTTTCTGTGTATATTCCATCACCTTCATTTGCAATTGCATTATAACCTTCTTTTTTTAATAATGATAAAGATTTTAAATATCCATCTTTTAATATATTTTTTAATGATTCTGAAGTTGTATTATGAAATAAGTACATATTATATGATTTAATTATATAATATATATTTAGATAATTTATTCTATTTTGTTTTTATTCTTTTTCTTGGTGGTTTTAGTTTTAACTAAACAAATATCTAGTACATCTTCAATTCTACTAATAGGTTTAATTTTAAAAGTATCATCTTCAGGTGAATTATTTTCTTTTCTCATAATATCAATATCTTCTTGGTTTTCTGATGGATATAAAGCTAATTTTACACCAGCATTTTTAGCTCCATTTAATTTAGAATGTAATCCACCGATTGCAGTTACATTACCTACTAAATCAATTTCACCAGTTAATGCAACTTCATTAGAAATAGGTATTTCAGCTAATAAAGAATATAAAACAACTGTAATTGCAGTACCAGCACTAGGGCCATCTTTTTTAACTGCACCTTCTGGACAATGTAAATGAATACCAAATGGTTTTTTTAATATTTCAGTTTGTTTTTTCTTTGGTACTAAACTGAATGCTAACTTGAGTGCATAATGAACTGATTCTTTCATGACATCACCAAGAGCACCAGTTAATTGTAAATCCATTGCTTTTTCAGAAGGAAATTTAATAGCTTGAATTAATGTTATACCACCAAGACCAGCACTATTTGCATATAAACCATTAATAATACCAATAGTTGGTTTAGAAATAATTTGTTTAACTCTAATTTTAGGTTTATTTTCAAACAGTTCAATACAAAAATCTTTAGTTACAATATATGGTAATTTAACTGAATCTTCTGAGTAAAATCTTTTTAAATTTATTTCACGAACAATTTCTACCATTTTTTCTTTAATTTTTCGCACACCTGCTTCTAAAGTATATGTTTCAATTAAATATTTAATTAAATTATCATCAAATATTATTTCATTTTTATCAAAACCAACATCATTTAATATTTCAGGTAACATATAATCTTGAATAATAGTAATTTTTTCAGCTAGTTTAAGTGGTTCAGTAGGAATAATAGTAATTCTATCTTTTAATATAGGGTCAATTAAATTAGGGTCATTAAATGAGAAAACAATTAATGCTTTTGATAAATCTAATTTAATACCAGAAAAAAACTTGTCTTCAAATTCATCATTTTGTGTAGAATCAGTTAAATGAGTTAATATAGAAATAATTTCTCTACCATTTTCAGTAGCAGAAACTTTATCTAATTCATCAATAAAAATAATAGGATTCATACATTTAGTACTTATTAAAATATCAACAATACGCCCCCAAGTTGAACCAACATATGTATAACTATGCCCAACTAATGTAGAACCATTAACAGAACCACCAATTGGTAAAAAAGCAAATGGTCTAGCATTACCATTAGAATCAGTCAAACATTTAGAAAGACCGTTTTTTGCTAAAGAAGTTTTACCTGTTCCGGGTGGTCCTTGTAATCCTAAAACAGCACCATTCATTTCACCATTAATCCATTGTGCAAAAATTCTTTCTAATTGTGTTTTTGCTTCTTTATGCCCATAAACACATTCATCTAATGTTTTTCTTATTTTAAATAAATAATTTTTTTTATCAATTTTATATTGATTCCATTTGTCACATAAATTTTGATTATTTTTAATATAATTTTCTATTTGTGTATCTGATTTTACATCACAATTTAAAGATTGAATAAATTTTTTCTTAAAAGAGATAATTTCATTTTCATTATATACACCAAATGGTATTTTTAATAAACCATCTAACCACATTTGTGCTTTAGAATCACCTTGAAAATTGTTTTTCATTTGTTTTAATTTTTCAATAGCTTTATTTTTAACATCTTGTTTTGCTTGTAATAACATAATTCGTTTTTCATATGGAATTTCTGATTCAGTTATGGTCATTATTTCTTTTTCATCTGCTTCTATTTTTAATTTTGTAATATCTAATTTTTTTCTAATTGTATGATGTAATGCATAATATATTTCAGTAGATATATTTTTTTTATCTTTACTTTTAAAAATATCAAATAACATAAACGCTAATTTTTGGTCATCTTCATTTGACATAAAAAATAATGTTAAAATATCTATTTTTCTAAATTTACTACCTAATAAAAATTCATTAATTAATAACATTAATGGTTTTCCTTGGATATGTTTAAAATCATTATATTTCTTTTTAATTTCTTCAATAATTTCTTTTGATTCTAATATAATTTTATCTCTTAAATTCATAACATCATAAAAATTATTTTTAAATATTTCTGGGATATTTAATAGTTCATTGTTAATTATAGATTTATGTTTTAATATAATTTTTTTAGACCATTCGTAATTTAAACTTAAATTAAATAAATCATCTTTAAAAATTCCTTGAATTACAATATATCTATTAAAAAAATTTAAATATATACTACATCCATATTTATTATCTAATAAACTTATTGATTTTTTATTTTTATCAATATGAATTAAGTTAGTTCCTAATAATTCTTCACAATGTTTTATATCAAAATTATTTTTAACAGGTTGTTCTGTATCATCAGTTTCTTCAATTATTGGTTCTGATTCTTTATTAGGTGTTTGACTAGAATTATTAATACCAAGTAATGAACCAATTAACATATTTTTAAGAAAATTAGAGTTTGAATTTGAATTAGAATTTGAAATAAAAATAAGTTTACCTTTGCTTGGTGATAATGGTATTTTGTTATTTTCTACATGTATATTACTATCCCAAAAACAAATTGGTTTAATAAAATCATTAAAAAAATAAAGTTTATTTATATCATCTTGATTAAAATATTTTAACCAAATAGGTTCAATTAATTTTAATACTAATAATAAATTATTATTACATACATAATTAGAACATTCAATTATTTTTTTTTTAATAATTTCAATTTTATATGGTTTAATATTATTAATGTTATTTTCTATTTTATCAATATATAGTTTTAGTTCTTCTATATTTTTTAATATTAAATTATAATGTTTAGGAAAATCTTTGTAATAATTAATTGAATTAAGTTCTGTCAAATTTGATATCATATTTAAAAAAAATGATTTTAATTCATAATATTGATTTTTTATTAATAAATTATTTTTAATTTTAATAAAAAAATCATCAATAATTTTATTTTTTTTTGACATATATATTATTATATTATTTTAAATTTATAATAAACTTATTCGTTTAATTTTAACTTAAGATTCAGAATTAGAATCAGAATCATAATCAGAATTAATATATTCATAAAAATCATCATCTTCATCTTCATCATTATCATCTTCATCTTCATCTTCATCATCATTATCATCATCATTATCTTCATCTTCATCTTCATCTTCATCATTATTATCATTATCATCATCATTATCATTATCTTCGTCATCATCTTCATCATTATCATCATCATCATCATCACATGAATCATAATCATATAAACATTCGTCTATATACTCATCTATATACTCATCTAATTTTTTATTTTTATTAGTTTTAATTTGAATAATAATTTCAGTTTGTTTAGATTTTGGGTTAATATTTTTTTTTAAAATAACCAAATCAACATTAATTAAGTCTTTAGTTAAAAAATCATTATCATTATCATCATCTAAAATACAATTATGTAATTCCATTATAATATATATTATAATAATATTTTACAATATTTTTGATAATAAATTCGTTTATAAAAAAATTGATTTTTATATATATTATAATATTAAATATTTAATACTTATGGAAAATAAAACCCTATATAGTGAAAATATGATTAAATACCCGCTTTTCAATTTAGCAACGCTTGGAAGTGTTGGAGATGGAAAATCATCGTTAATTAGAGAATTAACAGGAACAAAAACTCAGAGACATTCTTCTGAGAAAAAAAGAAATATAACAATTAAATCAGGATATGCAAATTTAAAAATTTGGGAATGTAGTGAATGTAATTTATTATCAAGTTCATCATCTGAGGATGAAAATTTAACTTGTACAAATTGTGAAAAAGAATTAAAATTAGTTAATCATTTATCATTTGCAGATTTACCTGGACATCAAGAATTAATATTTACAATGATGAGTTCTGTATCATTAATGCGTGGTGGAATTTGTATTGTATCTGCGGCAGAACCAATTAGTAGAAAACCACAATTAATTCAACATTTAATTGCTGCTAAAATGGCAAATATTGAGAATTTAATTGTTTGTTTCAATAAATTAGATTTAGTAACTAAAGAAGTTGCTATTACAAGAAAAAAAGAATTAGATGATTTATTAGAAAAATTAGAAATGAAACCATCTGTAATTATTCCAACATGTTTTAATAAAAAATTAGGAATAAGTAATTTATTAAAAGCAATAATGAATATATATCCTCCAAATTTTGAACAGGATAATACAAATCCAATTTTTAGAATTACTCGTTCATTTGATATTAATAAAGGAAATACAGAATGGTTAAATGTAAAAGGTGGAGTTATTGGAGGAACATTAACCCAAGGAGAATTAAAAATTGGAGATGAAATTGAAATTAGACCAGGTATTATTTCAAAAGATAAATCTCAACCAATTATAACAAAAGTTTTAAGTTTACAAACTGATGGTAAAAATATGGATAAAATTAGTTCAGGTGGTTTAGTTGCAATTGGAACAGAAATTGATCCATATTATTGTAAAGGCGATATGATTATTGGTAATGTAGTTGGAAAGGTAGGAACATTACCACCTGTTTATAATGAAGTAACATTTAAATTTAATAAATTAGATTTGGAAGGAATTGATATTAAATGGGAACCAGTATTAAATGATGTTATATCATTACAAATATTAAATACAAATGTTGAAGCAAAAATAATGAAAAATGAAAATAATGTTATTACATTTAGGTTAATTAAACCTGTTTGTATTGAAGCTAATTCCAAAATTTTAGTTTGTAAAAAGATAGATTCTATATTAAAGATTGTAGGTTACGGTACTATGTAAATATATAGATTATTTAAAAAAATTGATTTAAATATATTTAAAAACTAATTATCATATTATTTTATGGAGACCCCAATTATTTATATCAGTAGTTTTATTAATGAATTAGCAGAGCCTATTACAGTAGAAAGTGTAAAAAAGCATTTTTATGATAAATCAATTATGACAAAACATTATGAAGAAGATAATTTATTATTAGTATATCACAAATATGATACCCCATCAAAATCTAAAATTGAGAAATTTTCTCGTTCTTTAGTTATTGATACTAATACATGGCAAATTATTTCATACAGTTGTCAAAATCCTATTTTAAATAGTGATGCACAACAAATCATTTTAAATAATTCAAATATTCCTTTTGAATATTATAGATGTTATGAAGGTAGTTTGTTATCAATGTTTTATCATAATGATAAATGGTATTTATCATCAAGAAGATGTTTAGATGCATCAGAATCACTATGGAATAGTGTTTCACATAGAGATATGTTTTTAGAAGTTTTATCAAAGGACAATATGGATTGGGACACATTTTGTCATAAATTAGATAAAACACGTAATTATTATTGGATTTTGATTCATCACAATTTAAAAAATGTTGTTGATTATACAAAACAATTTGGAGAATCATATAGTAAATTATGTTTAGCTTTTATTAGAAATAAAGATACACAAGAAGAATGTGAATTACAATTTGATACAACTGATAATATTTTTATTTCAGAAAAAGTATCTATTGTTAATTTTAGTGAAGAAAATAAAAATATTGATGTTAATGTTGAACACGAAGGAATTATAACAAAAGCAGTAATTGGTGATAATTGGCATTTATTAAAATTACAATCAATTTCATATCAATTTTCAAAAGCTATGGGACCAAATCCAAATATTTATAAAGGATATATTTATTTGTATCAAAATTCAAAACTAAAAGATTATTTAGAACATAATCAACAACATCAAAATTTTGGAAAGATTACTAATCCTTATAATCCAAATGAAAGCTTTGATATTGTAGGTGTAGTTGATTCAGTATTTAAAGTATTAACATCTGAATTATTTGAATTATTTAAATTTTTATGGAATATGAAAACAAATAAACATCAAAATGAAGATTTATATAAACTTTTACCAAAAGAGTATAAAGATATTTTATTTGGATTAAGAGGTTTATATTATAATGTAAGAAGTAGTAATATGAAATCAGAAGTAAAACACATGTTTGGTATGAAAGATATTTATAATTATTTAAAACAATTAAATATTGAACATATTTGTGCTTTATTAAGACAACGTAAATTAATTTTAAATTGGATTACATCACCTCAAGTAGTACCTGAAATTAAACAATTTAGACAAATTTCAGATAAATGTGATAAAGTTCATTCAAAATTAACAGCAATTTATATTAATAAATTATTCCCTGAAATTTTACCAACTGATTTACCTGAGATTGTACAAACTAAATAAATGTGTAAATTTTAACAAATTATTTTAACAAATTATTTTAACAAATTATTTTAACTAATTATCTTTATAAAAAATTGATTAATTTATTTATAAATATATAATAATTTACTTTATGTCAAAAAAGTCAAAGGCTAATAAAAAATATCTTGAAAACGATGATAACGATGATTTTGTTAATGATATTATAAAAAGTTTATCAAATGATAAATCAAAAGATGATATTAAAGCAGAAATAAGAAAGGAAACTGGAAATAATAAAAATAATAAAAATAACAAAAATAACAAAAAAGACTTGGTTAATAAAGAAAATAAAACAAAGTTAGTTACTGAAAAAGAATTAGTTACTGAAAAAGAATTAGTTACTGATTATAAACCAAAAGAAGAATTAGTTATTGAAAAAGAATTAGTTACTGATTATAAACCAAAAGAAGAATTAGTTATTGAAAAAGAATTAGTTACTGATTATAAACCAAAAGAAGAATTAGTTATTGAAAAAGAACCTGAAAATAAAATACAAACAAAATTTCAAATAAATAAAAAATTAGATGAAATAAATCCTTATAATTTTAATTACGAAAAGAAAACAGTAACATTAGATTCTATTTCAGTTCGTAATTTCAGTTTAAGTGTTGGTGGTAAAAATCTATTTGAAGATACTGATTTACAATTGGGTTACGGTCAACGATATGGATTTATTGGTAAAAATGGTAGTGGAAAAACATCATTAATAAAACAAATTCCATCTTTATGTGATGATAATATTTTAGTATTATATATTGAACAAGAGTTAATATTAGATGAATCAAGAGTTGATACACCACTTGAATATGTTTTAGGTTCAAATGATAAATTAAGTTTGATGCAACAAAACGTAGAAAAACTAAGAATTATGTTTGATAATGATGAAATAGACCATGAAAAATTAGCAGAAGCTGAATCAGAATTATTATCATACAATACTGATTTAGAAAAAGTTAAAGTTATACAAATTTTAAATGGATTAGGATTTGATGATAAAATGATTAAACAACCAGTTAATATTTTTAGTGGTGGTTGGAGAATGAGAATATCATTAGCCAGAGCATTATATTTAGAACCAGATATATTATTATTAGATGAACCAACAAATCATTTAGATTTAGAAGCAATTATTTGGTTTGAAACATATATAAAATCATGGAAAAAGATATTAATTGTAGTATCCCATAATATTGGATTTTTAAATGAAGTATGTACACACATTATAAATATAGAAAATAAAAAATTATGTACATATAAAGGTAATTATTCAAGATTTAAATTAACATATAATAAAAAACTAGAAAATCAAATTAAAGAATATGAAAAATATGAAAAAACAGTAAAACAAATGAAAAAATCTGGAAAATATTCAAAGAAAGATATGGATGAATATGAGAAAAAACACGTTCCATATAGACCAGAAATGTATAATAATTTTAGTATAAATTTTTTAGAACCATTAGCAGTCAGAAATAGTTCTAGTAATTATATTAGATTTGAAAACGTAAGTTTTGGTTATTCTGATAAAAATAAAATACTAGATAAAGTATCATTTGGATTAGATAGTGAATCAAGAATTTGTCTAGTAGGTTTAAATGGATCCGGTAAATCAACATTAATTAAATTAATTAGTGGTGAAATACAACCAACCGAAGGTGAAATAATAATTAAAGAAGGAATTAAATTTGGTTATTATAATCAACATTTTGAACAACAATTACCATTTAATAAAACACCAGTTGAATTTTTACAAGATTATATTTCAGATATGCAAGAAGTAAGAAAATATTTAGGAACTATTAAATTAGAAGGAACAGCTCATAATAAAAAAATTGGTGAATTATCAGGTGGACAAAAAGCACGTGTTGCAATGGTTAAATTAATTATTGAAAGACCACATTTTTTATTATTTGATGAACCAACAAATCATTTAGATATTGAAACAGTAGAAGTATTAATTGAATCATTAGAATCGTTTAAAGGTGGTATATTATTAATAACTCATGAATCTGAATTAATAAATAGTTTAGATACACAATTATGGTATATGAATAAACATACAAAAAAAATAGATTATAATATAGAATCATTTGATAAATATTGTGAAATGATATTGGAAAAATAAATATTGTGAAATGATATTGGAAAAATAAATATTGTGAAATGATATTGGAAAAATAAATATTGTGAAATGATATTGGAAAAATAAATATTGTGAAAATAAAAATTAATTTATCTTTTAAGTTTTAATAATGCTAATGTTTTTTTATCTGTAATAACTTTTTTATTTTCAATTGGTTCTACTGTATCAATTAAATTATTATTATTATTACCAGTATTTACAATAGAAGCAAAACCAAAATTATGTTTTTCTATTGCTTTTTTATCTTCATCAATAACTGGTTTAGGAACTGATTTATTAACCCAAAAGTCAATATTATTTGTAGGATGGTTAAAAAATTTTTGATTTACAACATAAATAAAAGCATCTTTGCCTTCAAGAGGTGCTTCAATTGTATCATCAATAATAGTTGGTACTATTGTAATATTATCTGGAATTTTAATATCTTCATCAATATTAATCATTTTAAAATATTTTTCTAAATTATTTTTTTTAATATATTCTAATAACTTTTCAGAAAATTGACATTGATTTGAATAAAATAATATAATCATTAAATAATATAAGGTTTTTTTTAATGTAAAACACACTAATTATAGTTTTTTAATGTAAAACACACAAATTAAAAAAAAATAATTTAAAAAAAATTGCAAAAATGTAACTTAAAAATATAAACTAGATATAAGTAATGGATATTAAATACAATGTTTTAAATTATGATTCAACACATGGTAATACACGTTTAGAATTAAACATAAAAGGAGATGATATTAATTATATTATATTAAATACATTAAGAAGAACCATAATGACAAATATTCCAATTTATGCGTTTACAGAATTTAATATAAAAAAAAATAAATCAATATTTAATGGTAATTATTTAAAATTAAGATTAAAAAATTTACCAGTTTGGGGATTAGAAAATAAAATTGATATTTATACACCTGAAAAATCTAATACAAATATTGTTAATGAAGATGATAATTTAATAATTAATGAAGATATGGGTGATGATAACCAAAATGACCAACAAAATAATTTAAATTCATCAACATTAAATCAATTAACAATGTATGTTGATTATACATCAACAAGTAAAGAAATAGTAACTGTTACAACTGATCATGCAAAATTTTATTATTCTGAAAAAAAAATAGAATGTCCTTATCCTGTTCCTATTCCATTAGTTAAATTACAACCTGAACAAAGTATTACATTTTCAGCAATTACTAGTTTAGGTATTGAAAAAATGAGTGCTATTTTTTCAGCTGTGTCTGTTTGTTTTTATATTGAAAAAAATCCAAATGAATATAATTTTATAATTGAATCAAAAGGTCAAATTGATGAAAAACGTATAATTGAAGTAGCTATTATTAATATAATTAATAAATTAGAAAATATAGCTAAAAATGCTTTATCATCTGTAGATGATTCTAAAACTGAAGGAGAAATTGTATTAATAAATGAAGATAATACAATGGGTAATTTATTAACTCATGGATTACAGAATCATAAAGCTGTTAAATTTGCGGGTTATAATATTCCACATTTATTAGTTGATAAAGCAATTATTCATTATGAATTAAAATCAAAAGGAAAAATTAATGATATATTTAATGATGTAATTGAAGATAATATTAAGTTATTTAAAAAATTACAATCATTAAATAAATCAATTAAATTAAAATAAATTTTTTTAAATAAAATTATAAATTTATAAAATTATTTAAAAAAATATTTTTATATAGGTTTAATGGAATCTGAAACTTTTGCCTTTTCTGCTGATATCAATCAATTGTTATCATTAATTATTAATACAGTTTATACAAACAAAGATGTATTTTTAAGAGAAGTAGTGTCAAATGCATCTGATGCACTTAATAAAATTAGATATCAAAGTTTAACCGATGTTAATTGTTTAGACAGTGAATCTAAATTAGAAATTAAAATTAGTTTTGATAAAGAAAATAAATTACTAGTAGTAGAAGATACTGGTATTGGTATGAATTATGATGATTTAATTGCAAATTTAGGAACAATTGCAAGTTCTGGAACTAAAAAATTTATTGAAAGTATTACTTCAAAAGATTTACAATTAATTGGTCAATTTGGTGTTGGATTTTATAGTGTATTTTTAGTAGCTGATAGAGTTGTAGTAGTTTCTAAAAAAAATGATTGTGACCAATATACTTGGGAATCAGTAGGTAATGGGTCATTTACTATTCAAAAGGATGAAGAAAAAGTATTAACTAGAGGAACTCGTATTACTTTACAATTAAAAGAAGATATGTTAGAATATTTAGAAGAAAATAAAATTAGAGATTTAATTAAAAAACATAATCAATTTATTGATTTTCCCATTTATATTCAAACTGAAAAAATGGTTCCTGTTGAAACTGAAACTAATAATGAATCTAATACTGAAACTAAAAAAGAAGAAAAAGTAATTGAATTTGAACATATTAATAAAAATAGACCTTTATGGTGTAGAAATGCAAAAGAAGTATCTGAGGAAGAATATAGTGATTTTTATAAATCACTAACTGGTGATTTTGATACTTATTTAGATGTAAATCATTTTAGTGTAGAAGGTAATGTTGAATTTAAATGTTTATTATATGTACCTAAAAGAGCACCTTATGATTTATTTGATGGACAATCAAAAAGAAATACTGATATGAAATTGTATGTAAGAAGAGTATTTATTACTGACCAATTTGATGATTTAATTCCTGAATATATGAAATTTATGAAAGGTGTTATTGAAACTGATGATGTTCCATTAAATCTTAGCAGAGAATTATTACAACAAAATAAAACTATTAAATTAATTGGAAAAAACATTGTTAAGAAAGCATTAGATATGTTTGTAAATATTTCAAATGATGCCGATAAATTTAGAACTTTTTATGAACAATATTCTAAAAATATTAAATTAGGTGTTCATGAAGATTCAGTAAATAGAGAAAAATTAACTAGTTTATTAAGATATGAAACTTCTAAAAGCGATGGTGATTTAATTAGTTTAGATGAATATCTTGATAATATGCAAGAAGGTCAAACTAATATTTATTATATGACTGGTGAATCTGTTACAAGTTTACAAAATAGTCCTTTTGTTCAACATTTTAAACAAAAAGGAATTGAAGTACTATATATGGTTGACCCTCTTGACGAATATATTACTCAACAAGTAAAAGATTATAAAGATAAAAAACTTGTTTGTATTACTAAAGAAAACGGTGATTTTAGTTTAGAAGAATCTGTTAAAGAAGAATATAAAAATGTTTGTGACTTTTTTAAATCAGTATTAAGTGAAGATATTGAAAAAGTAGTTGTATCAAATAGATTAGCAGATTATCCTTGTTTATTATCAACTAGCGAATATGGATGGACTGCTAATATGCAAAGATTAGTTAAAGCTCAAACATTTGGTAAACAAGATACAATGCAATTTATGATGGGTAAAAAGATTTTAGAAATTAATCCTAATCATGAAATTATTAAAAAATTAAGAACTAAAATTGAATCAGATATTGATATTGATATTGATAATACTAAAGACTTAATTAGATTACTTTATGAAATATCATTACAATCATCAGGATTTAATATTGAAAATTCATCAGATTTTATTAATAGAGTTTTAAAACTTGTTAATAATAATTTAGAATAATCTAATAAATAATAATTTAGAATAATCTAATAAATAATTTTATATAAAAATATTATTTAGAAAATGATTTAAAAAATAATCATTTTATTAATTTAATGAATAAAATTAATAAAATATATTATATTAATTTGGATAGACGTCAAGATAGAAAAGAACATTTTGAAGCTCAATGTAAAAAAGAAAAAATTCCAATGGATAAAGTTGTAAGATATCAAGCATTAGATGGTAATACATATAATTTTAGTGAAGAACAAACAAAAATGTTTTCAAGATGTGATTTTTTAGGAAAACCATTTGAGAAAAAAATTATGGGAAATCAATTAAGTCATTATAATATTTTAAAAGATATGGTTGATAATAAATATGAATATATTATAATTTTACAAGATGATGTAATGTTTAAAACAGGATTTAATAAAAGATTAGACAAAGTGATGAATTCTATTCCAGAAGATGCAGAAATAATTAATATTGGTTTTCATAAATATGCTGCATATGATAAATTTATACCATGGGATTTAAATACATCAAATGATTATAAAGAAATTGGTAAAACAAAAATAAATGAAGAAATTTGTATTTTACAAGATACAATAAACCCTTGTTCATTAGGATATATTGTAACTTTAAAAGGAGCAATTAATTTATTGAATTTTTTTAATAAATATGGTTTTTTTAGAGCAACTGATTGGAATTATAATGATTATTTAAGAATGAAAAATATTTTTTATGGAACAACAACTGTTTTATGTACTGGAAATCCTAACTTAGGTTCTGATATTTTTACTTAATTGATTTAATTTTTTAAATTTAATGTTGTAACACAATATGCTTTAGTTTTTCCAACTGGTTCCCATGTTTGTTTTTGTTTGTTATATCTTTGTTCAATATTAATATATTTTTTATTAATTGATTTACATAAATCATTACGATTTGGTTTTTGTTTATTAAGAGGTACTTTAAAATAATGTTTTGCATCATTACAAACTAATTGATTATTATATTTAGTTACATAAGGGCATTTATCATCTTTAATTGAACAAACATAACCAGACACAGAAACAGCACCTTCTTCATCTAATATAGGGTTACCATTGTCATCTTTCATAATATATTCTTCAATATTATATATATCAGGATTACAATCTTCTTTATTATTTACGAAAAAAGGAGGAGAAGGTGTTAATAATGAATCTCCATCATATACAACAGAGAAATTTTCATTAAATATAATATTTTTACATAACATATATAAAACACAAATTAATACAATTATTAATAAAAAATTATTATCCATATATATAAACTTATATTTTTTTATAATATTTATTTTTAATTAAAAAATTATTTTTAATTAGAAGAAATACATTAATACATTTTAATTTAATTTATTTTAATTTGAAGAGATACATTTATCACAATACCATTTATTTAATCCAATAAATTCAATAATAAAATGTAATATAAAACCAATTAAGAATAGTATTATATCATAATTAGGACGTTCTTTATTTTTTTCAGTAGTTAAATAAAAACCAGTTTTACCAACAATTAAAGTAATAATACCAATTACAAAAGCTTCAAAAAGCATATTCATATTAAATATAATTTAATATAGATTTTTTTAAATTATATTTAAAAAAAATTGCATTTAATATTTAAAAATCTATAATCATATATATTATGTCAAAGAATAAAAAAGGTATGAATCTTAAGGCTAAGAATGAATCTGATGATGAAGATGAAATTAGTAGTCAAGAAGATAATATTGATACAGAAGATATTATTGATACAAACGATGATGAAGATGAAGATGAAGACGATGATGAAATTGATGATGAAGAAGATAAAGAAATTGACGATGAAGGTGATGGAGATGAAGATAAAAATAATTGTTTAATAGATAAAACAATTGAAGAAGATAATATATTTTTTGATACATATTTAAATAGTGATATTCAACCAGAAAAAGAAGGTGAAGAATTATTAAAAGAAAAAAGAGTTTCAATGAATAGATTAACAAAATATGAAATGGTTAGAATATTAGGGGAAAGAACAAAACAATTAAAAATGGGAGCTAAACCATTAATAAAAAATTATCAAGATTTAAGTTATGAAAAAATAGCTGAGGAAGAATTAAAAGTAAATATGATTCCTTTTAAAATTAAAAGACAATTACCAAATGGTAGATATGAAATTTGGACATTAGAAGAATTAAGTAAAGAACATTTATTATCTTATTTAGAATAATTTTTTTAATATTTTAATATTTATAATTACCAACTACTAAAACAAACACAGCAAATATAATTTACTTTAAAACTATTTAATTCTCTAAAAAATACAGCTTCTTTTTTTGCATTTTTTAGATTAGTAACACATGAAACATTTTTACAAATATAATCATGAGTTCTAGGTAATATAGGATTTTGACATAATAATTCATTTTCTTCAATTGATTTAATATTTTCATCTTTTGATGTTAAATCATAATTATATAATAATATTGTTTCAGTAATTTCTTTAGTAAAATTACAATTATTACATTTAAATTCAATACCTGAATTATTATTTTCTTCAAATAGTTTATTTAACATATTTTTATCACCTTCTGATATTTTTTTATATTTAGAATTTTTAATAAGTTCTTCAAATTTAAAATCAGCTTTATATTTAGATAAATCTTCATTATCTTCTAATTTTTTAAAAGCATCTGATGCTTTTTTAATTAATTCTTTATTTTCAGTTATTCCACTAGTAGTTTTACCAATATCAAAAGAAAAATGACACTTTGGACAGAAATACATATTAATATAAACTACTGATATTATATTTTTATATATCAATTTTTTTTATATTATAATATTAACTATTATATCATAATATTTACAAGTTATATGATAAAATCAAGATTTATATATAATACATGTATTTATGATGAAATACATCATATTTATCCTATTGTTTTTAAATATTTAATAAAAATTGAAAAAAATATATAAAAAATCATAGTTTATATAATTAATGGCCGCAATTGACAATGATATTAAATTAAATCCAAATAAAGTTAAAAAATATCAGACCAGTATCTACAATTTCCTTGAGAAATATCGTGTTGGTAATGGTGCTGATATTAAATATACACACGTTAGTATGGGAGAGTCTCATATGGGAAAGTTTAATTTGGATAAGAAAGCAATAAAAGAATTTAATTCTATTTATAGTGAAGCTATTGAATATGGTGTTGAATTTAGTATTGCAGAAAAACCAAAAGAATATGGTCCATTATTAGTGGATGTTGATATGGAATTCCCAATTGATGAATATAAAGAAGGTACACGATTATATAATACTAATTTAGTTTTAGATGTGATTAATGCATATCGTGAAAGTATTGTTAAATATTTAGATTTAAATAATGAAGAATTACAAGTATGTTTAATTGAAAAACCGAAACCATCAATGAAACCATCAATGGTTAAAGATGGTTTTCATTTGATATTTAATAATATTTGTGCAGGAACAAAGTTAAGACATATTATTAGAAATAATGCAGTAGAAATTTTAAAAGAAAATGATAAAATGACAAAATTTACAAATACTGTTGATAAAATTATTGATAAAGCAGTGGTTAGTACAAATTGTTGGTTAATGTATGGTTCACGAAAAAAAGATGGACAATTATATAAATTAACAAAAATTTATGATTATGAAAATGCAGAAATAAATTTACCAGATAAATCAAAATTTGTTAAAATGTTTTCCATTCAACAAAAAGTATGGGATGAAGAAAATGCACATGCATATTTAGAACATATTGATGATGAATTTATTGAACTTGAATATAAAAAATGTGATAAATATAATGCATCACAAAGAACACAACCTACAGAATTTCATGTTTCTGAAAATAAAGAAGATGATATTAGAAGAGCTACATTCTTTGTTTCTATTTTAGATGACCAACGTGCTAAAGATTTTGATTCATGGATTAGAGTAGGTTGGGCTTTACATAATATTGATGTTTCATTAATATCAGTTTGGATTGAGTTTTCAAAAAGATCCAGTAAATTTAAAAATGGTGAATGTGAAAAAATTTGGTATAAAATGAGAGATGAAGGTTTAACTATTCGTTCATTAATGTTATGGGCAGAACAAGATAATTATACCAAGTATCACCAATTTATTAATATGGAATTTACTGATGTATTAAATAAAAGTTTAGAAGGTAGTTCATATTTTGTTGCTAAAGCATTATATACCAAATATATGGATAGATTTGTATGTGCATCATTTAGAAGTGGAATGTGGTATGAATTTAGAAATCATAGATGGTATCCAGTTGCAAAAGGTTATACTTTACAAAAAGAAATTTCAGAATCTTTTGCTAATGAATATTATAAATTAATTTCAAAACATAGTTTAAAAATAACACAATTAAATAATGATAGTGATCGTAAAGATGCACAAACAAAAATTACACAAATTACTAATATTATTAAACAATTAATGAATATTACATTTAAAGATAAAATTATGAGGGAAGCTGAAAATTTATTTCATGACCCAGAATTTGAACAAAAATTAGATGAAAATTATGATTTAATTGGTTTTAATAATGGTGTTTATGATTTAGCTAAAGAAGAATTTAGAGAAGGTAGACCTGATGATTATATTTCTCAAACAACTGGTAATGATTATTATGATTTTAATATGAATAACCCATATAGTGAAAAGATGTTTAAATTCCTTAGAGAAATTTTACCAAATGAAGATGTTAGAAAATATTTCTTATTAACATTAGCAACTTGTGTTGCTGGACATAATAAGGAAGAAAAAATGCATCTTGTAACCGGTTCTGGTTCTAACGGTAAAAGTTTATTATTCAGTTTAGTACAACAAGCACTTGGTGAATATTATTTATCTTGTCCTATTACTATTATTACTAGAAAACGTGGTCAATCAAATCAAGCATCACCAGAACTTTTAAGATTAAAAGGTGCAAGATGTGGTTGTTTCCAAGAAACTGATGAAGGTGAAAGATTAAATGTTGGAATTATGAAAGAAATTACTGGTAATGATAGTTTTATGGTTAGAGGTTTATTTTCTGACCCTATTGAAATCAAACCACAAATTAAATTCTTTTTAGCATGTAATCAAAAACCTGAAGTACCCTCAACTGATGGTGGTACTTGGAGACGTTTAAGAGTAGTTGATTTCAATTCTAAATTCGTAGAAGTTCCTTCAAAATCAAATGAATTTTTAATTGATAATATGTTAAAACAAAAAATTCAAGATTGGGCACCATTATTTGCAAGTTATTTAGTGCATCTATATGTTACTGAATACAAAAAATTATCATATTTATCAGAACCAGATGCTGTTAAATACAGTACTAATAGTTATAAAATGGAAAATGATTATTATACTGAATTCTTTATTGATAAAATCATTTTCACTAATCATAAGAGAGATACTATTAGTGTTAAAAATATGTGGGAAACATTCAAGTCATGGTTTAAAGTTGCTCATGAAAATCATAAAGTACCAAATCAAAATGAATTTCAGAAGTTTATTGTTGATAAGATTGGAGAACCTAGAAATAACCTTAAATGGATGGGTTATAAATTTAGTGAAAATACCCAAGATAATGAAACTAATGATAATAATGATAATTCAGATGATGAAGCTATTATTGATAATGTAACTAATAAAACCTCTAAAAATGCATTAGATTTATAAAAAAATTGAAAATTTAAGTGTATATATGATTCATTTAAAAAATATATATAACCACCTCTAAAAATAGATTAATTAGATCAATTAGATCAAAAATAAATTAAAACAAACCCAAACCAACACAATGACCTCAACTTGTTCTTTAAACGACGTAATTTCCAAATTAATGCTTACTCACGAACATAATTATAATAATTCATATAACCAATTTGATATTGGTAATAATAATTATTTAAATTGCCATTACAATAACTGTCCTGTATACAGAAATACGGGATTCGCAGATGGCCGTGGAATACCCAATTTATTCAATAGTCCAGGAATCCAATGTTCGCACTCATTTGGTAGTAGAGACTATAACTAAACAATAAAATAAATTTTATTAAAAACTTGTAATTCTTTATAGGAATGTAAAAAAAATAATTTTTAATAAAATTAACAAAATTTATTAAAAATTAAATTATTTGTTAGCAAATAATTTTAATAATTCAACAGATGTAATCCTTTTATTTGGATTAATATGTAACATATTAATAAGAATATTATAAACTGTATTATAATTTTCTTCACCAACATTTTTTTTTAGTATATCTAATTTATTATTAGATAATTCAATATTACATTTTAGTTTACCATTTGATGTAAAATACTTTTTATAATCTTTTGTAGATTTTATAAAATCATATGAAAAATTACCACAAATATTTTCTATTTCTTTTAAATGATAATCGTCACGAGTAAAATGTTTATCTTTATCAGGATTAAATAATATTTCACCAGTTAACATTTCATAAAATGTACAACCTAATGCCCAAATATCATTTGGATATGAAGATTTTCCAATTAAAATATTTTCAGGTGATCTATAATATCTAGTACCAAATTGAATATCATAATATTCACCATCTTCTACAAATGAACCAAAATCAGATAATGATATATTGCAATTATTTATTAATTCATTATCAATATCATATTTACAAATATCTATTTCTTTTAAATCATTTAAAATATTTTTATAAATTTCAGAATGAACTTTCTTTCTGATTTTTAATTTTTTTTGACTTGATAATTTTGTTTTACCATATTCTTTTTTTGCTTGAGAATATAAATTTAAAAAATTATATTTAGTATATAAATCAATTAATAATTTATTTTTATTTGTAATTCCTTTAATTAAAATATTATCTGTTTTTATATCTCCATGATATACTTTTAATTTATTATGTAAATAATTAATACTAATTAATAACTGATACATTATTTTCATAACAATATTAAATGGTAATCCTGATTGATAATCACCTTTTCTTAATAATGTATCAATATTACAAGCATGTAATTTATAAACTGAACATAAAAATTTTTTATCATCACGTTTTTCAACAAATTCATCAACTAAATTATTAAAATAATAATTTTCTTTTGGTAATCTTTTCATAAATTTGTTTTCTTCAGTACCTACTTTATATTCATCAGGATGTTGTACTTTAACTGCATAAAAATTATTATTTTCTATTGAATAAGCTAACCATACAATTGAGTATGAACCTTTACCTAATTCAGATAAAATATTATATTTACCTAATATTTTACCCTCTAAATCTAAATTATCAGAGTGTTCTAAAATATCATCATCTGATAGAGAAATAGTATCATCTTCACCCGAACTCATTAATTAATTAATAAAAAGAATTCTTTAAATAAAAAAAAATTTAAAAATATATTTAATGGAAAAAAGAAAAATTAAAATAATTAGTTCTAATTTATCTGATAATATTAACGATGAAATATTACATCCAAATAATTTATTATTATATAGTTCAAAAAATAATAATACGGCTATGTTAACAAAAGATTATATTTTAGATAATAAAATAGTAAATTATAAATATATACCAAATAACAAGTTAAATTTAAAAATAGATGACAAAAAATATATGTTAACACCTTCAATAATATTATCATCAGAAAGTATTTTACAACTATATAAAATAGAATCAGTTGATGATTTGATAGAAACTGTTAATAACTTTATTAAAAATAACAAAAATTTTTATACTATTAATAGAATACTAAATGTATTTATTAAAAATAATTTAGATGATTTAAAAAAAAATCATGGAATAATTTATAAAATAATTATTGATTTAATTGACAATTATTATCCTGAATTTAAAAATAATGAAAAAAAAATATTAGAATATATTAAAATATGGTTTAAAAATAAAAATGAAAATGATTTTGATTTTGATTTATTTAATAATATTATAAAAAATATAAGTTAGAATTATTAAATTTCTAAGTTTATAATAATGAGTTTAAATAATAGTTTAAATTATTTATATACAATACCAACTACTAATACTTTATTAACTACTAATAATACTTTATTAACTACTAATAATTTATTAACAACTAATAATTTATTAACTACTAATAATTTATTAACTACTAATAATTTATTAACTACTAATAATATAAGTACTTATTTTGTTCCTCCTCCTTTATATTATAGTATTGATGCATATACTAATGTTAATGTTGACCCTAACTTAAGACAAATGGTTACTGAATTTTATTTAAAAAAAAGTATCAAATGGATAAGTACTGAAACTGTATTTTCTGATTGTAAAAAAGTATTAGACCAAATAAAATCTAACAAAGGTTATAATATTATTTATAACCTATTAAGAGAGTTTTGTCATAAATATAATATTAAATGGTATGATTTAAGAGAAAATAACTATAGTAATGTTAAACATTTTTTACATAAAAAATTTGCTTCATTTTAACGTTTTTTTAATAATAATGCTAATTTTGCAGTTTTTATAAACTTATTATTACTTGGTTTTTTATCACTTTGTAATATTTCTTTTTTTATATTTTCTTCTATATCTGAATCAGATTCAGTTGATGAATCTGATTGATAATCTAATTCTTTTATTTCTATATTAATATTATTAATTTGTAGTTCAGCAGGTACTTCAACAGGTTGTTCAATATGTACTTCAACAGGTTGTTCAATAGGTACTTCAACAGGTTGTTCAATAGGTACTTCAACAGGTTGTTCTACTGGTACTTCAACAGGTTGTTCAATAGGTACTTCAACAGGTTGTTCAATAGGTACTTCAACAGGTTGTTCTACTTGTTGTTCAACAGGTTGTTCTACTTGTTGTTCAATAGGTTGTTCTACTTTTTGTTCAATAGGTTGTTCTACTGGTACTTCAATAGGTTGTTCTACTGGTACTTCAACAGGTACTTCAACAGGTACTTCAACAGATTGTTCTACTTTTTGTTCGACAGGTTGTTCTACATGTTGTTCAGCAGGTTGTTCAACTGGTACTTCAACATGTTGTTCAACTGGTACTTCAACAGGTACTTCCGCAGGTTGTTCAACAGGTTGTTCAACTGGTACTTCAACAGGTACTTCCGCAGGTTGTTCAACAGGTTGTTCAACAGGTTGTTCAACAGGTTGTTCAACAGGTTGTTCAACAGGTTGTTCAACAGGCTGTTCAACAGGTTGTTCAACAGGTTGTTCAACTGGTACTTCAACAGGTTGTTCTACTGGTTGTTCAACAGGTTGTTCAACAGGTTGTTCAACTGGTATTTCAACAGGTTGTTCTACTTGTTGTTCAATAGGTTGTTCTGCTTGTTGTTCAGAAACTACTTCTACATGTTGTTCAGAAACTACTTCTACATGTTGTTCTGCTTGTTGTTCAGAAACTACTTCTACATGTTGTTCAGAAACTACTTCTACATGTTGTTCTGCTTGTTGTTCAGAAACTACTTCTACATGTTGTTCTGCTTGTTGTTCAGAAACTACTTCTACATGTTGTTCAGAAACTACTTCTATATGTTGTTGTTCAGAAACTACTTCTATATGTTGTTGTTCAGAAACTACTTCTATATGTTGTTCTTGTTGTTCAGAAACTACTTCTATATGTTGTTCTTGTTGTTCAGAAACTACTTCTACATGTTGTTCTTGTTGTTCTTGTTGTTGTATATTATTAGAATCTAAACTAATATTATCTGAATTATTCATATATATTATAATTACTATAATATTTTTTTTTAAATTAAACCTGCGTAAATATTGAAAATATAATAAAATTAAAAGAGTATAAACAAATATAAAAATTCTATTTAAAAAAATATTTTTAATATATATTAAAATGGAATATCCAAAAGAGATTTTAGTAAAAGATTATTTTGAAATACATAATTATTATTCAAAAATTTATGGAAGTAATACATTTATAATGATGCAAGTAGGTTCATTTCATGAAGCATATTGTACAGATACAGATGGATTAGATTTAATTAAAATATCACAACAATTAGATGTTGTATGTACAAAAAAAAATGGTAAAGAACCTGTTTCAAAAGGAAATCCTAGAATGTTAGGGTTTCCAACAATAGTAAAAGAGTCATTTATTGAAAAATTATGTAATTTAAATTTCACTGTTATATTAATTGACCAAACAAGTGAACCTCCTAAACCAAAAAGAGAAGTAACTGGTATTTATTCACCATCAACATTTATTGATGCTAAAAGTTTAATTACAGTAAAAACTAATTTTTTAGTATCAATTGTTATTGATAAAAAAACATCTTCATCAAATCAATTATGTATTGGTGTTTGTTCATATGATTTATCAACTGGTTATGGTAGTTTTTATGAAACATATTCTAAAGAAAATGATTTAATGTTAGCATTAGATGATACTATTAGATATTTAGATACATGTCCTCCACGTGAAGTAATTCTTCAAACAACAATTGTTAATAATGAACAAATTGCAAATATGACATTATCTAGTATTTTAAGTTATTTAAGATTAGATAATAATATGATATTTAATGCATCAAATAAATTATCAAATAAAATTTCATTTCAAACTGAAATTTTTAATAAGGTTTTTCCAAATGAAGTAAATATTTTTGAAAAAACTAATTTACATAAATATAATTGGGCAAGATTAGCATTAACTAATTTATATGATTATACTAAAAATCATCAAGAATATTTATTAACTAATTTAAAATTTCCTAATGAATTTACAAATGATAAATATTTATATTTAGGTAATCATGCATTAGAACAATTAGATGTATTTACAAATAATTCAAATGAAAAAGGTTTATTTGATATTATTAATAATACTAAAACATTAATTGGTAAAAGATATTTAAAATTAAGTTTATCTCAACCATTAATTAAATCTAAAGATATTGATTTAAGATTATCATTAATTGAAAAATTATTAAATAATGATAATTATAATAAATTATCCAATTTATTAGAAGACATTAGTGATTTAGAAAGATTAATTAGAAGAATGGAAATAGGAACTTTACACCCCTTTGAATTAAATTTATTATATTTATCATGTTACCAAATTAATAAAATTATTGATTTTTCAACAAAAAATAATCTATTTAATTTAGATAATAAATATTTACATATTAATAGTTTAAATAATTATATTGAAGAAACCTTTGAAATTAATAATTTAGTAAATTTAAATTTTTCAAACTTTGTTCAATATGATAATAATTTATTTAAACCTAATAAATATAAAGATATTGATGAATTATATCAAAAAATTGTAGGTTCTAGTAATTTTATGGATAATTTAGTAACTTTATTTTCTGAATATATTGATGATAAAAAAAGTAAAGGAAATGATTTATTAACATTAAAATATAATGATAGAGAAGGTCATTATTTATTATTAACATCAAGAAGATGTGAACTTTTAAGAAATAAAATTGATAAATTAAAAGAATTAAAAGTAGGTAGTATTATATTAGAAATAAAAGATTTTGAATTTACACCAATGCCAAAATCAAATTATATTAAAATATCATGTAATAAAATGAAAAATATTTCAGATACTTTAGTTGCTTATAAATTTGAAATGGCAAAATTAACTAGAAAATATTTTGAAGAAGAATTATTAAATATTACAAAAAAATTTGGTAGTTTATTAAATTATTGGTCACAAGAAATTGGTTTTATTGATTTTATTAATTCTGGTGCTATTTGTGCAATTACTAATCATTATAGTAAACCAACTATTATTAATCAAGAACCTGATTCGTTAGAATCTAAATCATATTTTATTTCTACTAAAATGAGACATCCAATTGTTGAATATATTTCAAAAGATTATGAATATAAACCACAATCAATTAGTTTAAATGGTAATGGTATTTTATTATATGGTATTAATAGTTCAGGTAAATCTACATTAATGAAATCAATTGGTTTAAATATTATTTTAGCTCAAATTGGTTATTATGTTGCTGCTGAATCATTTAAATTAAATCCTTATAAATCATTATTTACTAGAATTAGTGGTAATGATAATTTACATAGAGGATTAAGTTCATTTATGGTTGAAATGATTGAATTAACATCTATTTTAAAAAGAAATAATCAAAATACATTAATGATTGGTGATGAAATATGTAGAGGTACTGATTTAAAATCTAGTGAAATTATTGTTACATATATGTTACAAACATTATCTGAAGCTAAAACTAGTTTTATTACAGCAACACATTTACATGATTTAACAAATATTCAAACTGTTAAACAATTAAAAAATTTATCAATTAAACATTTAAAAATTACATTTGACGAAATTAATGATAAGTTAATTTTTGATAGAGAATTATTAGATGGTCAAGGTGATTCATTTTATGGCTTAACTGTTGCTAAATATTTAATGAAAGATAAACATTTTAATGAAGTTACATCTAATATTTTAAAAGAAGTTACTAATATTGATGTTAAACAATCAAAATATAATTCAGATAATTATTTATCTGAATGTAAAATTTGTAAAAGTACAAATAATTTAGAATCACATCATATTGTTTTTCAAAAGGAATTTGATGAAAAAAAATTAAATAAAAATAAATTACATTATCAAAAAGATGCAAATTATAACTTAGTAACATTATGTAGTAAATGTCATGATGATGTTGATAGAAATAAAATCATTATTAATGGATGGGTAGAAACATCAAATGGACGTGAATTAAATTATGAAATCATTCAAGAAAAACCAGAAAAACAAACTAAACATAATGATGAACTAATTAATTATATTAAAAATTTAAAAAAAGAAACATTAGATCCAAAAATGGCAATAATTAAAGTAAAAGAACAATTTAATAAAAAAGTATCATCAAAAACAATATTAAGTTATTGGTAAATAATAATATAATAATATATATAATTATATATATTATAATATAATATGATTAATAATAATTTTAGTAAATACAAAGAAAATAGAAAAGTATTAGATATATTAACATTATCTGATAATTTAAAATATGATAAAAATAAAAAAGTTTCTATAGCAATAATAATTCCTCATAGAAAAAGAATAGAACATTTAAAAAAATTTATAAGTTGGACTGATAAATTAGAAAAAAGTCCAAATCATATATATGATATATATTTAATTGACCAAAATAACTTTGATAAATTTAATCGTGGATTACTAATTAATATTGGATTTTACATTGCAAAAAAAAATAATAATTATGATAGATATATTTTACACGATGTTGATTCATATCCTTCACAAGAATTATTTGATTTATATTTTTCTGAATTAGATAAAAATATTCATTTTGCATCACCTTATTTAGGATATAAATATAATTTTTATACTTTTTATGGAGGAGTAAGTGGTTTTAAAGGTAATGATTTTGAAAAAATAAATGGTTTTCCTTTAAATTTCTTTGGCTGGGGTGGTGAAGATGATAGTTTATTTGATAGAAGTGTTGTAAATGATTTAAAAGTATTTAGACCATCAAAAGGTTCATATGTATTAGAAGACCATCCTAGTCCAGTAGAAGCAGAATTAAATAAACAAAAAAAGGATAATATATTATATGATTTAAAAAATTGGAAAAAAAATGGATTACATCAATTAGAAGATTTATATATAAATTATAAACAATATGAAATAAATAGTTTTATAGAAAACTATTATATAAATGATCCAAATTCTGTTAATAATGCTGAATTTTTATATAATTATAAACCTAATAAATCTAATAAAAATAATATTTATGTATTTAAAATTGATTATTTAGCTATGCATTTTAAAACAAATAGTATTTTATTACCTAAAAATTTTGTTGAAAAAAAAATTAGTGAAAAAATAGAAGAAAAATTTAAAGATATTAAGTATTTTCAACATAAAACAAAACCAATATATATTTCAGTAATTGAACCATTAATTTATTGGGATGAAATTAAAGAAAAAATAATAAATACTTTTACAAAACCAAAAAAGTTTAAACTAGATATAAAAACTAATAAACGTACTGATAGAATAAATGATATTTTAAAAAATGAATTTTCTAATTATAGTAATTTATCTGTTGATGATTTAGAAAAGACAATTAAATTTATATTTGAAAATTATAATGAATTAGTTTATATTAGAGTTAGAAATAATAAAATAGAATGTTCATATCATATTTATGGTGAAACAACAAAAGTAGATTGGTTTAAAAATTTAAAATATAAATCAAAACCTATTGATACAAGTATTATAAATATATTAGAAGATACTGGTAAAAATTATTATACTGTAAAAAATCCACATAATATGTCTGTAAATAATTGTTTATTGGGTCTAGATTCTTATAATTATTTTGAAGGTAATCCATACAGTTATATAAAAAGTTTTATTGAGATGATAAATTATACGATTAAAAAATTTAAACATGTACCAGACTGTGATTTATTATTAGATAGAAAAGATTTTGCATATTTAAGAAAAGATGATAAATATGGATATAATCATATATTAGATGAAAAAATAGAGAATCCATTAAAAAAATATTGGGTTGTTGGTTGTCAATCAAAAAAGAAAATTAATTATGAAATTCCAATTCCATCTGCTGATGAATGGGAAGGTATTAAAAATAAAACTAAATATGAAACTAAATGGGAAGATAAACATTCAGTTGCTGTATTTAGAGGAAGTTCTACAGGATGTGGTAATACAGATGAAAATAATCAGAGAATGAAATTATCACAAATATCATATGATATTAATAATAAAAATAAAAATAATAACAATAATAAAAATAATTTTTTAAATGTTGCATTAAGTCAAATAACTAGAAGAGTTAAAGTATATAAAAGTAATATTAATATTATAGACCAAGAAAAATATAAACATTTATTAGGTTCATTTTTGGATGGTATGGAACAATCAAAAAATAAATATATATTTAACGTAGAAGGAAATGCTCAAGCATATAGATATCCAACTGAATTTAGGAAAAAAAGTGTTATATTAAATGTAAAATCTGAATTTTATATGTGGTTTGAACCATTATTAAAAAATAATAAACATATTGTTGAAGTAGATTTAGCTAAAGATAATGTTGAAACTATTGTAACTGATTTAATAAAAAATGATAAAAAAGCAGAAAAAATAGCCCGTAATGGTTATAGATTTTTTAAAAAATACATTAATAAAAAAATAATAGCATATTATTGGTTATATTATATGAATAATGTAAATAATTTATCTTGTAATTAAATAATTAAATATTTAAAATTTCTTCTTGTAATTAAATATTTAAAATTTCTTCTTTTAATATAAAATTAGTTGGTTCTCTAGTTAAACTAACTTTATAAATTTCACTATCATTTATCTGTTCTAATAAAACATTATTATTCATTATTTTATTATTTTCAATTGTAACTAATTTTAAATTTAAATCTTTATTAATTGGATTTTTTTCATGTGTAATTGTTAAATTCATATTATCATCTAAATATAATTGTGCATTAAGATTAGTATCATTTTCTAATTTTATAGTATCAGTAACATTTTTTGTTGAATCTGAAAAAATTAAATATTTTGGATTATTATTTTCATCAAAAATTATTTTAGAATCATTATTAATTTTTTGTTCATCTAATAATAATGATTTTTTAACAGCAAAAACATAATCGTTTTGTTGTGATATATTTGATTTTAAATTTATTAATTCAATTTGTGAATCTAAATCAAATATATTTTTATTAATATCTAATTTGTTATTTTTTATTGCATTTAATATATTTTGTTTTAAATTAAAACTTAACAAACTATAACTAACTAATACATATTCATTTTCACCATCTGAAATTGTATAAGATTTGTATGGTTTTGATTGATTTATAATTTCTTGACTGGATTGATTTATAAATTCTTGACTAGATTGATTTGTTTCAGTTAAAGTAAGTTCTGTAAAAGTTTCTTTTTTATAAAAGAGTAATATTAAAATAGTTATTAATAATATAATTAAAATCATTTTTATAATATTATTAATTGAGAAAAATATTAAATAATATTTTATTTAAATTTTGATACAGTATCGGATAGAGCTGATACATCAGCTAGAGATGGTGCACTTATAGAACCACTATTTATCATATATAATATAGCAAATATAAATAAACAACAGCAACATATACCACATAATGGAATTAAAAACCACATTCCTACTAACATACCTCCAGTATTAATAGCATTATCAACACTATCCATAATTGCAGACCCTTTTTCAGTAGTTTTTGAGACATCAGTATCTGTTTTTACAGCAGATTCAGTTTTATTAGTATTTCCAGTATCAGTTGCTGAACCTGAAGTTAATGCATTTTTAATTTCTGTACCCATAGAATTTGCATTAACAGCACCCATAATACAACTAATTGCTGCTTTAACAACAGCAGATTGACCTAATATAATCTTACCACCAGCAGCCGCACTAATATCACCAGCTTTTAATGTATTACCTGCAGAAGAATTTAATTCACATGATTGTTCATTTATATTTTCTATTCCTGTTTTAATTTTATTTTCAACAAGATTATTTATAGCATTTTTATTTACAGTACTATTAGAAACTTTTGTTTTTATACTATTTTTTATCATAGTAACTTTTTCTGATTCAGATTTTGCTCCATTTAATGAATCTCCTAATCCTGATATAGTTGCCATTACTGTTTCAACTAATGCTTCTGGACCTCCTGCTGATTTTTGCGCATCAGCTATTTTATTAATTGCATCCATTGATGAACTCATTGCATTATCATTTGCTACTTTATTTTTTAAATCTGTTGTCATTTGTGACCCCAAAGTAGATAATGCTTTTGTATCAGATACTAAATTAACAGATGCTTGAATTAATGCATCAACACTTACTGATTGATTTATATTAATTTCTGTTCCTGTTCCTGTTGCACTTAAATTTCCCAAGTCCATAAGATTTGTTGCAGATACACTACCTTGTATTTGTGTAGCATTTTTATTAATAACATTTAATGTTGTATCATTAATAGTTTTTGTTATAATATCTGTAATATTTTGTGTATTATTATTTATTTCAGTTTGAATATGTGTTTGAATATCAGTTCTTGATATATCTTTACTTTGTTTTTGACCCATATTATTATATTATTATATTATGATATATTTTAATTTAATTTATTTTTAATTATTTTTTTTATTTTATAACTTAATATATTAATTAATGGGAAATAAGTTATTACATCCAACTACTAAAATATTAGATGAAAACAAACCACTCAATTTTTATATTAAAAATTGGGCTTTACAAAATTATCAAATTAACCCAAAAATGGCTCAAACTGATAAAATTTTTTTTAAAGATATTTTAAAAAAAAGAGCATGTTGTACTGGTCAACCAACTATTGGTATAGATTTACCATATTATATTGATGAAACTAAAGGAATTGGTATTTCAAATGTTAAATTAAAAATATTTGAAAATTCTGATGCTATTACAACAGAACAATGTACTTTTATTACAGATGAATATAACAAACAAGAAGAATTTAAATATACAAGTAAACCTGGAGATACTAATACAACATCTTATAAGGGAGGATGTAAAATGTTATATAGAGATAGTACATATTCATTAAGTAAACAATTACAAGAAAATAGAAAACAATATTTACCTAATTTATATGAATCTGCATATGGACCAAGTACTAATAAAGACGATACTACAAATCCTTTTCGAGATTTAAATTGTATAAATTCTGTTTATAAATTATACCCAACTAAATTTAGTTCACCTGGTATGACAGATGATCAATTAGCACAATCAAATGACCCACGCTGTAGTAATTCTGGTCAACAAGCATGGAAAGAAACTAATGCACAAATAACAGGACCTATTTGTGTAAATGTTATGAATGTAGGTGGTAGTATATCATCAAGTGATGGCGCCGATTTAAAATTAAATCAAAGTTGTAGTGCAAGTAGTACAACTAATACAAATACACAAAATAATACTGTTACAGCTCCTCCAGCACCTGTAACAAGTCAACCAGCTACAACAACAACTCAACCAGCACCTGTAACAACTCAACCAGCACCTGTAACAACTCAACCAGCACCTGTAACAACTCAACCAGCACCTGTAACAACTCAACCAGCTACAACAACAACTCAACCAGCACCTGTAACAACTCAACCAGCACCTGTAACAACTCAACCAACTACAACAACAACTCAACCAGCACCTGTAACAACTCAACCAACTACATCAACATCAAGTAAACCAGCACCTAATACTATATATAATCAACCAGTACCTAGTACTACAACAAATGTATCAAGTAAACCAGCACCTAGTACTACATTAAATCAACAATCTATTCAAACAACTGAAGAAACATCAACTATTATAAACTATAAATTATATATAGCAATTGGATTTTATTTATATTTTATTTGTATTATATTTTTAATAATAGTTTTTTTAATAAATAAAAAATAAAAATATTTAATTAATAATAAAAATTATAATATTAAATATTATAATATATGTATATATATTATAATGAGTAATGCTTTTAATGAAATTTTAAATAGTTATTCTAAAATTGTAAATAAAGATCAAAATGGTCAAACTATTTTAATGTATACTAATAATAATGATAAATGTACAACAGACTGTAATAATAATAATAATTGTTCAGGTATTGTAGTAAATGGTTCAAAGTGTTGGACCATTAAATCATTTCCTACTCCTTATTCTAAGGTAGGTTCAACAACATATATAAAAAAACCAAAAGCACCAACTGTATCAACTGTAGCACCAACTGTATCAATGGTAGCACCAACTGTATCAATGGTAGCACCAACTGTATCAATGGTAGCACCAACTGTATCAACTGTAGCACCAACTGTATCAATGGTAGCACCAACTGTATCAACTGTAGCACCAACTGTATCAATGGTAGCACCAACTGTATCAATGGTAGCACCAACTGTATCAATGGTAGCACCAACTGCATCAACTGTAGCACCAACTGCACCAATTAATGCTATTGGGTTAGTTAATCCTTTTGGACCAATTAATGCTGTTGGTGCAATTAATGTTTTTGGACCAACAGTATCAACATTAGCACCAACTGCATCAACTGCACCAACTGTATCAACATTAGCACCAACTGCATCAACTGTACCAACTACATCAACATTAGCACCAACTGCATCAACTGCACCAACAGTATCAACATTAGAACCAACTGCATCAACATTAGCACCAAATGCATCAACTGAATCACTAATTGTATCTGTATATGCACCAACAGTATTAACATTAGCATCAAGTGATGCAGTATTAGCACCTACTGCATCCGTATATGCACCAACTGAATCAGTATTAGCACCAACTGCATCAGAATATACATCAACTGAATCAATTGTAGCACCAACTGCATCAGTATATGCATCAACTGAATCAACTGTAGCACCAACTGCATCAGTATATGCATCAACTGAATCAACTGTAGCACCATCTGCATCAGTATTAGCACCAACTGCAACTAATTCAACTCTAGTAGAAAATGATGATACAAATAAACCACCATCAGATTTAACTATATCAATTATTGTTTCAATTATAATATGTATTATTTTAGGATTATTAATATTTTTAATGAATAAAAAATAAAAAAATTTGAAAAATATATATATAAAAATATATAATATTAAATATAATGAAACCTGTATCTCCCTATAAGAACATTGAGCAATATACACGTGTTATATTAGAACCATATCAAATGAATAGTGATATTAAAAATTCTTTAAAAATAAATTTAAAAAAAAAAGTAGAAAAAAAATGTAATAAAAATGGTTACGTTGATGAAGTATATAAAATTTTACATGTTGCCGATGGATATTTACCAGTTGAAAGTTTAACTGCTTGTGGAATATATGATATTAAATACCATTGTAAAATATGTTTACCTGTTGAGAATTCAATAATAATTAGTCAAGTAAAAATAATAAATCAAGAATTAGTTGCTACTATTAATGGACCAATTATGACATTTATTCCTAGAGATAATGTTGATTCAACTATATGGGATATCATTGATAATTATCAACATAAACATAAAAAAGATGTAAAATTAAAAGTAGGTGATTTTGTATTAATTCAAATTGTTAATAAAAGAATTAATAAAAATGATTTACAAATTAAATCAATTGGTAAATTATTAGATTTAGCTACAGAAGAAGAAGTAAAAAAATATTTTAATACAAATGATATTACTGAACAAGAATCTAATTTTATTATTTAATTATTTAGTTATTTTTATTTAGTTATTTTTATTTAGTTATTTTTATTTAATTATTTTTATTTAGTTATTTTAATTAATTTTAATTTATTTTAATTAATTTTAATAAGTCTCTTTCAATATTTTCTAATACATTTTGTTTATAATTAGATGTTATCCAATCATTAATATCAATGTTATTAGATTTTAAAATGTTATCTCTCATAATTGTTATATGAGAACTAAAGTTTCTAATAACAGTTTTAAAATTATAATTATCTAATTTAATTTGTTTAATTAATTCAATTGCTAATATTGATGGTAAAATATTAGGATTTGACATTCTTTGATATACCCACCATGTACACCAAACTCCACAAAATCCATTAGGGTCTCCAATTCTTTTACATTTATTATTTTCAGAAATTTCTAATATTTGAAAACCAACAATAGGTAAAAAATCCTGTGGTGTTAAATATTTAATATTTTCATCAAATAATTTAAATTTATTAAACAATAACATATCAAGAATTTTTGGATTATAATTTAATTCTTTAGGATGATATTTACCATATGGTTCAAAACGTTCAATAATTTTATTTTTTACATCCCATAATAAAATATTTGCATGTGAACCAACTGATGTTTCTATTCCAATGGGAATAGAAATATATTTAGCTGTTTTTAATAATTTTTTAATAGTTTCATCAAAATTAGTAGGATATATAATTTTTTGAAAACACCATATTATTTCAAAATTTATTAATCCTAATTTAAATTTATCATCAATTCCAATAGATTCATAATATTTTATTAATACATCATGTTTTGTTAATCCTTCATTTAATATAATATTAAAATTTAACTTTGAAAATTTAGTATATAAAAATATCATTCCACAAATAATATCAATTGTTGAACCAGTATAATAACAAAAATTAACAAAAATACCATTATCAATATTTAATTTTATGTTATTTTTAATGTGAGGAACAGAACGTTTTTCATTAAATATAATATCGTTAATTTTTTGTTTACATATTAATTCACTATCTTTTTTATCTGCACATTTTATTTCCCATTCTAAAACTAACTTTGATTTATTTTGTAAAAGTGTATTATAATATGAATCTATTACTATTTTTATTTTTTTAATATCATTATCAATTAAATCAAAACATGATTCATTTTTTAAATTATTTATAAAAATATTTAACTCTTTTTCTTTTAATATATTTTCAAATTTAATAAATAAGTTATTTTTTAAAAGAAAATGAATTAGTGTATTACCTTTATTATTTTGTATTGATAAATCAGTATTTTTTATAACTTTTTCAAAATTTTCTTTTGATATAATATTTTTATATTTATCATATTTACTTAATAATACATGTAAAGCTGTATCACCTTCAATATTAGAAATATTAAAATCAATATCATTTGTATTAATTAATAAATTAATAATATCAATATTAGGTGCTTCTTCATTAATTGCTTGAATTAAAGCTGTATTACCTTGATAATCTTGTAAATTAATATCAATATTTTTATCAATTAATTTTTTACATATTTCAAAATTATTTATTACTATAGCATATTGTAATACTGATGCTCCAAAATCTGTTTCTCTAGCATTTATTTTAATATTTTTATCTAGTAATAAATCAATAATTTTAATATTTTGATATGAAATTGCTAAATGTAATAATGATTGATGTGTATTTGTATATATTTCTAAATCAGAAATTTGTTCTAATAAATAAATAAATATATCTGTTTTATTGTTTTCTAATGCTAATTGTAAAATATTATTTCCATTATTATCATATATTGTAATATCACTTCCATATTTTAATAAAATTTTTATTGCTTCTAAATTATTCATTAGAACAGCATAATGTAAAGCAGTATAACCTAATTTATCTTTATTATCAATAATTGAAAATCCAACATTAACTTTATTAAATTTTAATAAAGTTTCAAGAAACTCATTATATCCATATTTTATTATTGGATATAATAATGTTTTACCTTCATTATCAATAATATCTAATTTGATATTTTTTTTTTTTAATAATTTTTCAGTTAGCTCTAATTGATTATAATTTATTAAATAATGAATTAAATAGTTATTATTTTCATCATGAAAATTTAAACTTTTTATTTTATCTGAAAATAAAATTTCTTCTAATTCATTAAATTTATGATTTTTTATTAAATTAAATATTTTTGATTCCATAATAATTTATATTATAAATTATAATTTTGTTTTAAGGAAATAAAATATCCCAACTTCCTTGATGAACACGTCTATATGCTATACTTTTACCTGAAGTTAAGGTTGGTCTTATTATTTTAAAAATATCACCATTTTGAGCACCATAATATCTTGACATCATATCAGTATTAAAAATAATTGATAGTTCATTTTCATTAAATTTTGATAATAATTCTTGTTTTTGTTCAGGTAATAAAAGTTGATGTTCAGGAATAAAATCTTTATTTATAATATCCTCAACCATTTCATATTCAAAAAAGAATTCTGCATTTTTATAATCATGAACTATTTGTTTTACTACTTTTTTTGCACAATCTTTAATCACTACTATTTTATGCACATCAATATTTGATGATAAATAATCATCTAAAGGAGTACCTTGAACAATTGATGTTAATTTAGCATTAATAAGATAAATTGAACATTTATTTTTGTTATCAAATAAAAATTCAACAGATGCTTTATTATTAATATCATCTTTTATTTGGTCAAAAATCTTTTCATAATTACTTATCATTTTTCTTCTTTCTAACATTTTTAGAACATTAGTACAAACTAATACATTAATTTCTTTAACATTTAATTCTATATTAATTGACATTAATATATAATACATTAAATCTTTTATATATAAATTTCAATTTTTATTATATAAAAAATTTTATTTTTAGTTTAAAAAATTTAATTTATTTATAAAAAAAAAAATCTACTTACTTTTATATATATGGATTTAGTCAAAGTTGTTGTAGAAATCTTAGGAACATTTTTCTTTTTATCTGTTATCCTCCAAACTTTAACCGATACTTCTATTGGTCCTATTGCTGTAGCCGTAACTCTTCTTGCTGCTATCTACTTTGGTGCTAGCTCATCTGGTGCTCACTTCAACCCCGCTGTAAGTTTCGCCATGTTCATGAAAAATAAAATGGAAATGAACCTCTTAGTAACTTATGTATTAGCTCAACTTGTTGGTGCTGCTCTTGCCGTTAAATTTAATGGCTTCATTCTTGGAAAATAAGCTAATTAAATATAATTAATTATAATTTAATATAAGCTAACTTAATATTTTAAATATATTTTTATTAAATTAAAAATATATTTAAAAAAAATTGTAAAACATATTTATAGAATATATCATACATATATTAATGTATTCATTGTTAACATTTAAAGTTCCAGTAAATGATATAATTCCAAAAAGTAAAGATTTAGCATTTTTATCACCATGTATGACTCAACCATTATTTAAATTAGGATATCATTATTATATTTCACGAACACGTGAAACATTAATTAATATAATTAAAAAAATAGAAAGTAAAAAAAAATTTTATAATATTGTAAACAATTTTGAACCAGATATTCAAGATTATAATGATACTATACAAAATTTAACAAAAATATATTTTAATATTAAATCAGATTCATATTCTGAAGATTTTTATAAAATGTGGGAAATATTAAATATTTTTAATATTGTTTCAAATGATAAAATTAATGTTGGAATTATGAATACTAATTTATCAGATTGTGATAAAGCTGTTAGTAATTATATTGATAAAATATTAAATAAAGAATCTTCTAAACTAAATCTTTCTAATATTGAAATTCAATCTCCTCAAAAATTAGATTCTGTTTTTAAAATGATAAAAGATGTTTCTAAATCAAAAAAATATATGAATTTAATTGTTGCTAATTCTGATAATAATAATTATACAACATATTTAGGGGAATTATTAGCAACATTAAATTGTCAAGATAAAAATGGTAATTTAGTTTTTAAAATGTTTGATGCTTTTAATATGGTTATGGTTAAAATATTATATATACTTTCTTCATTATATGAACAAGTCTATATTTATAAACCATTTACATCAAGACCATCTGAATCTGAAAAATTTATTGTTTGTAAAAAATATAAATATAATCCTGATGACAAAAATATTAGAAGTTTAGTTTCTGATATTGAAAAAATTATTGAAATGAGCGAAGGTAACAAATTTTTAAATGATATTTTTCTTGATATTGAAGTACCTACTGATTTTATTAATACTATTAAATTTATTAATATTAAATTAGTTAATATTGAACAAATTCAAGTTAATGAAATTATTAAATATATTCAAGAAAATAATTATTTTGGAGATAAATATCATACATTTAAAAATAATCAAGTAGAAGCATCTAAATGGTGGATTGAAACATTTTATCCTCCTACTGCAAATATTGCAAAAACTAATAAAGAAACAATTGAAAAATTATTTAATTCTTATATTGATAAAAATAATGTTGAAAAAGAAAAATTTGTTTCTAATTTAATCTAATATTTAATTTAATATTATATAATATTTAATTTAATATTTATTTATTGTGAATTTAATATTTATTTAACATGAATTAACTCTCCATACTTTAAAAAATGGATCATTTTTAATAATTTCATCAGGAATTAAATATTCATCATTTACTAATATTCTTCCTTTTTCACTTACTAAATCTCCTTCTTTATATTTATCAGGTACTATTCTATTTACAAATTCTCTTACTTTTTCAGGAATTTCAGGTTCAGTCCAAAATTCATGAAAAAATCCCTTTTTTGTTAATGTATTAAAAAAATAATGTACATCATAATAACGATTTTGTTCTGGCTTAATATTAATCCTATCAGTCCATTCTGCATCAACTTTTGCATTATCTACTATACCTGGAATACATGCAAAATCAAAATCCCATAATTTAATTTGAAAACCAATATTTGGAACATTATACATTTGTTTATTTATTTTATAACAATATTTATTATCTGTTGATGATATTGATATTTCATTTACTAATAAATTATTTGCTTTTAGGTCATTATGTCTAAACCCTGGATATTTTGCTTGAATAATTGCTAATACTGATAAGAACTGAAAAAATATTGTTCTCCAATGTTTAATTTTAAAAGTTTTATAATTATTTCTTATATAATCTAATAAATCACCAGCATTAGCCCATTCTGATATTAATACAGAAACATTTTGATAATATTCACCTTTTTCACATCTTTTTAAAAATTGGTCATATCTTTTATTATTAATAAAATCATTTTTTGATAATCCTAAAAATGGTTTTAAACTTGTATTAAATGTTGTCATTGGTAAAACTATATGAGGTGTTTGTTTTTTTATAACAAACTGACTTAATAGTTTTATCATTAATAATTCTGCATTCTCTGGTCTTTTTACATTATACATATCACCATAGTTTTCTTTTTTTGGATAAGCAACTATTTTTACAGCATATGGTTGTTTTGTTTTTTCTTCAGGTGGATAAACACCTTTAAATGTATGACCGGTTGAACCACTTTTTATATATAATAATTTTCCACCCAATTTGTTTATTGCTGTGTTAAAATCTAAAAATTTTTTTGGCATTAATTCTCTAATATCGTCTGATTTAAAATATTTATTTAATATATCTTCTTCTTCAGTATTTTTAAAGTCAACAATAGCATCAATATGTGATGTTGATAATAAACCATCTATTGTATTTAATCTATCACTTATAAAATTGTATTTTTTTGTTTCCATATAATTAATTAATTAAATATATATATTTTTTATTCTTTTAAACTTAAATACTTGTAAAAAAATAATAAAATTATTATATGTAATGTATAATAATTTAAACTATTTTTTCCAATATTTGTTAAAATATTTTCATTTGATAAAAATTTTAAATTAAAATTTTCATTATTTTTAAATAAAATTAAACCCAGTATAGAATATGGTAACCATTTTAATAATGGAAAATAATCCATCATATTATATCTATTTTCAGTACCAAGTATTAAATTAATTATATTATTTTTAAACTTTGGTATATTTTTATTTAATATATATAAAAAAAGTAATAAAAAAGTATATGAATTTTTATATGAAACAATAAATGATAATAATAATGTTGATAAACTAATATAATGTAAAACACCAAATCTAATATAAAATTCTGGATATAAAAACCATGTAATACAACTTAATAACATTGCATGTGTTAATACTAATATTGGTGTTTTAAATCTATTCTTTTTCTTTTCATTATTTTTATATGATAAAGCTAATGAATAACCTGATAATATTATAAATATTGTTCTTGCTATTGTTCCAGACATACTTATTAATAAATTATCTGCATAATTAGTCTCATAATATGTAGATACATCATAAAAATAAAATATATGTTGTATTACCATAAAAATAAATGCAATACCTCGAATATTATCAATAAATAATAATCGATTATTTATATTACCAATTGTATTATTATTTATATTACCAATAGTATTATTATTTATATTACCAATAGTATTATTATTTATATTACCAATAGTATTTTCCATATATTTTAATCTAGAAAAATTTAATGTATATAAAAATAAATTTATATAATTAATTAATGAAATTAAGTTCTATTTTAGTATTTAGTTTATTATCTTTATGTAATTCTTTTAGATTAGCTCAGTATAACGCTGAATGGTTATTTATTGACCAATATGAAAATTGTCCTGGCTCTGGATGTACATGGTCAAACCAAACTGAAGCTCAAAAACATTTATCTGTTGTTGCTACTAATATTAATAATATTAATGCCGATTATATTAATTTTTGTGAAGTTGAAGGTGTTAATGAATTAAACATGGTTGCTGACCAATCTATTTATAAATATTATTCTCATTTAATTAAAGGTACTGATACATCTACTGGTCAAAATGTTGGTGTTCTTACTAAATTATCTGAACCAATGACATTATTAAGAACTGAAGATAGATATAATTATCCTGTATCTGGTTCAAAATGTGGATGTACTAGTACTGGTTCATCTGGTGTTTCTAAACATTATATTAATTCATTTCCATTAAATAATTTTACTCTTACTATTATTGGTGTTCATTTTTTAGCATATCCTACTGATTCTACTAGATGTGCTGAACGTGAAGCACAAGCTACTATTATTAGAAGTCAAGTTGATAAGTATTTAGATTTAGGTAATGAAGTTATTGTTATGGGTGATTTTAATGATTTTGATGAAAAATATAGTGATGCAAATAATAATATGCCTATATCAAAAGTTGTTGATATTATTAGAGGTAATGAATTATATACTGCTACATCATTTATTGAAAAATCAGAACGTAAAACTGATTGGTGGGATAAAAATTCTGATTGTACTAGTGTTTCTACTGAATTTTCAATGATTGACCATATACTTATGACTCCATATTTATATAATCATATTAAAGATGTATGGATTTATACATATCCTGAATATTGCGGAACATATAATTCAGACCATTATCCACTTATTGTTGATTTTGATTTTTAAATTATATAACTATATAACTATATAAAAATAAATTATCTAAATAAAATTAATAAATGGGGTTATATAATTTATTAACTTTATTACTTACTTTATCTGTTACTACAATTAATGCAATTAGCATAACTAATAATATAAATACTAATAATATAAATACAAATATAAATGCAAATACTTATAATGTTCTTGCATTATCTGGTGGCGGTTCCTTCGGAGCTGTTGAAATTGGAATATTAGACAAAATTAATTCAATGGAAAATAAAAAATATGATGTCTATACAGGAATTAGTGCTGGTGGTTTAAATGTTGGTTTTCTTTCTCATTTTGATAATTTAAATTTAGGACTTTATGAAGTTAAAAATATATATACTGAACTTAAAAATAGAAATGTTTTTGAAATACTTCCTAACACTAATGTTAGTTTATTAAATACTGAACCACTTAGAAAAACTATTACTAAAACATTATCTAAATTAGGTTCTACAAATCAAGCAACATTAATTGGTTCTACAAATTTAAATACTGCTCATTTAGATATTTATGAATATCATAAACTAAATAATGAACAACAAATTAATTTATTAATGGCAACTAGTGCTATTCCTGTTGTTTTTCCTCCAATTAAATTTAATAATTATTTATATGTTGATGGTGGAGAAATGTTTAATGAAATTATTACAGATATTACATCTGATAAATTTATTAATGTAACATTTATTACACCTAGTAATGGAATTAAACCTAATTATAATATTGTTACATTTAAAGATATTGTAAAACGTAATATTGATATTGTTACTAGTACATTTAATAATCAAATCTATAAAGCAAATGTAAATTGTGAAAAACCAAGAGGTGTTATATATATGTGGTATTGTGATTCTAGTACTTTATCAGGTTATTCATCATTAGATTTTAATTATGGTGATGAATTAATTAAAATAGGTTATGATAATGCAAAATATGATGTTTATAATTTATGTTAATTATTTTTATGTTGATAATTTATTTTTAAGTTTATAACAATACAAATTTAATTGGATAAATCAAATAGAATAAATTAAATAAATGAAATTAATAAGATTTAATAAAAACTTCATTTGTTTTTACTTCTGGATTTTTTGAATTAATAGAGCGTTTACAAGATATTATTTTAATACTATATTTTTTATCAGTAAAACTATTTTTAACTAAATCTACATCTGCATTGCTCATCAAAAATTTATATTTTTTACATAATGAAAATAATAATTCATGTTGTTCTAGATTAAATCCACCTGCAGTATAACCAACAAATGATTTATCATTTTCTGGTGCATATGGAGGGTCTAAATATATAAAATCATTAGTATTTATATTAGTAAATGATTTAGAAAAATCAGAATGAATAAAATTAACATTTTTAATTAATTTAGATATTGTATAAATATGGTCATCATTTATAATTTCAGGATTATTATAATGTCCAAATGGAACATTAAATCCATTAGGTCCTTCTCTATATACACCACGAAAACAAGTTTTATTTAAGAAAATAAAATATGCTGTTCCTAATGGTGAATTTTTTTCTTTTTTATTTAACTTATTAAAACTACTTCTAATCCAATAATAAAATGATTCTTGTGATGATTTAGCTTCTGTTAATGTTTTAGGTTTTCTATTAATTTCAGTTCCTTTTAAATCAGTAAATATACAAATAATTTTTTTAATTTCTGTTAAAACATCATTTGGTTTTTTCTGTATATTTTTATATAAATTTATTAATGCTTCATTAATATCATAAGCATTAATACTACCATTTAATTTTATTTTTTTTGCTTCAACGTTTTGTAATAAAGCTAATAAAACACTACCACCACCTAAAAATAGTTCATGATAATTATTTATTTCAGTTGGAAAATTTTCAATAACTTGGTTTATAATTTGTGTTTTACCACCTACCCATTTAATAATTGGTTTTATATAATTAATTTCAGGTTTTATATTATTAATTTCAGGTTCATCTATAATTTGAATTAATTTATTTTCAAGAAGTTCAATAAGTTGACTTTTATTTTTAGAAGAGCATCCAGATATATTTAAGTTTTTACATTTTAATAATAAATCATCTTTACTTAATTTTTTTATATCATCCATATTATATTTAATATTATTAAATTAATTATATTAAATTCAATTTTTATGAGTTTAATTTTATTATGTTTTTTATGTTTTATGTTTTTTATGTTTTATGTAGATAATAATAAAGATATATCATTAGTAATTTTATCTTGATTATTAAATAATATTAGTTTTATTTCACTAATTTTATAGTGTTTATAATTTTGGTGTTCTTTTCCTTCAATATCTGTAAATTTTTCGTCATTGTATTGAATTCTATTGACAAAATCTTCAATACAATTTTTAGTTTTTTCATCAATTTTATTTTTTTCAAGTAAATCATTATAAATTACTTCTAAATCAAATAATTTGCCATCTACAAGGGAATTCATTATTTCTGATTTAGTTCCTAAAACAAAACAACCTTTTACATCATCATATTTATACATATAATTGTCTTTCATATTAGTTAAAATAACGTTTTTGAACTGATTATATTTACCACAATGAACAATTTCAATTAGTTTTTCTAAACAACCATATTTAGAATTCATAATTAATTTTTTTTCATTATTAGTTAATATATCAGTTATTTCTTCTTTTCCAAATCCAACTAATTGAAAATTATTTTGAATATTTTGTATATTATTTATATTTTGTGTATTATGAGAATTTACTGTTGAATTTTTAATACGATTATTATGTTTTAATAACATTTTATTTAGTTTATTTAAAGTAATATTATCAACTTTATCTGCTTGTTGTAGTTTTAATTTTAATTGTAATATTCTAGCCTCTTCTTTTTTTAGTATAATTTCTAATTCTTTTTGTTTATTTTCTTTATCTAATTTTTCATTCTCTAATTTTATCTGTTCTAATTCAATATTTTCTTTAGATAAAAATTTAGGTTCACATACTTTCTTTTGATGTTCATATTTATTTTGTTTAGATTTAAATATTTTATTACAATATTTACAATTTAATGTTCCGCTACTATCTTTTATTTTTCCGTTACTTTTACATAAAAAACCGTTACTTACCGCTACCGTATCAGTATTATTTTTATTATTATTTTGATGAAATTTTTTATTGTGATTACATAAACTACTTTGACTAGCATAATCTTTATTACATATATTACAACTATACATCACGTGTAAATTCACTTTATCTGTCATATATACTATATAAGAAATATTATCCTTAAGTAATTTTTATAAAGTGAATTATAGTGAAAAAAATGAATTCACTTTTTTTGATATGGGAGGGAGAGAGCGCCTTGAAAATATCCAGTAAAAATTTTTATAAATAAAATTTAATTAATTTATAAATAATATTTAATTAAAATAATAATTATCTTTAAGTTTATTTAGTTCTTTTTCTTCTTTTGATAATTCATCTGCATATTTAGCAAATGTATGTTTCACTAAATTTATTTCTAATTCAGGTAATCTAGGAATGCCTTCATAATATCTATGTTTATATAAAAAATCAACTTGAAATTCTAATGGATATAGATGTGCTAATGATGATTTAGGATTAGTTGTTAATTTAGCTAAAGGTTTTGGTAATAAAAATGATGATTGAGGAGGTAATATAACTAATAATTGTTCATAAGGTGTAATAGGATTAGTTTTTTTAAAAGTAACTTCATTCATATTAATTAAATATTCATTAATATCTGATAAAAATGGTGGATAATCATATGGATAAAACCAATCCCAATTAATATTTGTATCAAAATAATAGTTAGTCACCCATCTAATACCTGTTAAATATTGTTTAACCATTTCTTTAACAAAATCTTCAATATCATCTTGTTCAACACCAAAGTAATGATTATAATATTTAAATCTATAATATGAATCAACACCAAGTCCAATAGGGTCTTCAACTTTAAATAATACATTTTCTATTTTAAACATTTCTCTATCATATGGGTCATCACTTTGACACTTAGCATATCTACGATGATTCATATTTTCAATAAGAATACTTTCTTCTTCAACTGATACTTTTTCAATAAATTTAGTTAAAAATTTTTGATTAATACTAGGTATTTTAGTAGAACAATCTAATAAATATTCTAATGTTTCATTATATGTTTCACTATATTTTTTAATCATATGTTCAATACCTTTTTTACCAATATCTAATGCATATAAATGTGGTAAAAAGTCATTACCTAAAAAATAACATAAAAATATAAAATCATTAGATATTTTATCCTTATCAATTAAATCTAATGAAAATGATTCAGCAATAGATTCTTTTAATAACGAAATTGATACATAATTTAAAACATCTTTTGATAATTTATTATCAAACTCTTGAGCTTCTCTTAATAAAAAGACATCATTTAAATTAGTAACTAACATTAAAAATATTAAATCAGCATCTAAACCATATGTTACATATGAATTATCAATATTTTTATTTTTATTTTCTTTAATAAAATCAAGTAATTTATGTTCTCCTTCACCTGGAGTATTTGCACTTGAATAAATTATTTTAAATTTTTTATTTTGTTCTAACCTTGACCATTCTAAAATTTTATTATGTATTTTATTCATAAATGGTGTTCCTGGACTGATAGCACTATTTGACCAATATGTACCAATTTCACGTCCATATTTTTCTTTTATTTTATCAAATAATGCTTTATCATGTACTGACCTAAATCTTCGTTGACGTTGTTGTTTCATTTTAGCTGCACAAACAGGACCATCAATGGCTATATATATTCCTTTTTGAGGTTCAACATAATTAATTATTTTTTCTATATATTCAATAACAGCATTGACCATTTTTTTTTCTAATGTTTCCATATTAGATGTTTGTTCTTCTGCTAATACTTTAAAACATGTAGGATGTATTAAACAATTAGTATCTATTAATAACCAGTCTAACTTCTTAGTTTGTTTTTGAAAAACAATATCTTTATTTTTATATTTTCTTAATAACCATGCAAAAAACTTTGGTACGCCCATAAAATAATTAGTAACTATACTTTAAATAATTACTAATTCATCTTTTTTCAAATGGTATAATATATTTATTAAATTTAGTTATCATTCTATCTCTGTCATTACAAACAAATTTACAATCCATTGAATGAGTTATACTATTACAATCACAAACTTCACCTTTACTTGTATGTTGTATTGTTTCTAAGTATTTATTTAAATAAAACTTTTTCTCATCAATAAAAGAATCAATTGTTTGATGATAATATAATAATTCAAATTTATATTCTGATATTTTTGGTTTTCTAACTACATAGTATTTTGATGTTTCTTCTAAATTTTTAAAAAAATCAGTTTCTTGTTCTTTAAAATCAATATCAGATATTGGTATAAAACCATTGTGTTTACCATTTACATATTTTATAAAACTAATTTTTATAATATTTTTATTATACATATTTTCTTCTGGACTTAATATTGATATTGCTGGCAAAATTAAAAAATTATTAATATATATATTAATAATACCAGCAAATTGTTCTGCCATATTTTTCACATATAATTTATTATATGTGTCATTACATAAAACTAATATATCAATATCATCTGATAAAATATTTAATTTCATATTATATTTTGAAATTAGCATTTGTATAGCTTTACCACCTTTTAATACAAATTTTATATTATTTCCAGATTGTTTTAATTTGTAATTTAAAATTCCAATTAATATTATTATAAAATTACAAATAAATCGATAATAATTAAAATTTATATCGTGTTTAAGTACTTCTGTATAATCATTATATATATTTGAAAATAATAGTTTAATAGATTTATTAATTAAATCATTTGACATTATAATACTTAAATATTCTTTATCAGTTTCTGACAAAATCTCCCATAAATTAACTTGTGGTAATTTTAAAAATTCAGCGTGTTCTTGAGATAATGATGATGATACTTCTTTTTTTAAATTAAATATAGTATTTAATTCATCAGAAAATTCAGTATCTGAATTAGTACTTGGTTCAATATTTAATTTAATATCTTCTTTACTCATTTGTTTATTTTCATTATTAATTTTATTACTTTCAATTTTATAGTTATTTGATTCAATATCTTCTTCACTCATTTGTTTATTTTCTTTTTTTATTCTTTTAGTTTCTATTTGTAATAGTCTTTTTTGTTCCTTTTCTTCAAGTATTAATTGTCTTTTTTGTTCCATTTCTTGTTTTTCTTTTTCCTTTTTTTTAAGAATTAATTGTTCTTTTCTTTCTTTTTCAAGTATTAATTGTTTTTCTTTTTCAAGCATTAATTGATGTTCCTTTTTAAGCATTAGTTGTTGTTTATTTGCTTTTTTTATAATTGCTTCATTTTTTTTTTGTTCTTCAAGTTCTTGTTGTTTTTTTATAGCTTCTTCTTTTTGTTTTTTTATAGCTTCTTCTTTTTGTTTTATAATTATTTCAAGAGATTGTATTTTAGAAATTGTTTCATTTAATTTAGATAAACATTCTGGATATTTTTTAAAAAAATCTATTTTATCATTTTCTTGTAATACTTTTACTTCATTTAAAATTGCTATAAGTTGTTTAGATGAAATATCATCACATGATTCATTAATATCACTAAAACTATTTAACCAGTCCATAATTTCTCTAATAATATTATATTCGTATGCTGGGTATATTTTTTTATTCGATTTATTTAAAATTAATGCTTTAATTTCATTCATTTTTAATGTAAAATTAATAAGATTAATATCACACCTGACACCACCTATTTGATTTTTTAATTCTAAGTATTTTTTTTTGTATTTTAAATATTTTTTTTGAAAAGACATATATAATATATAATATATATATATTTTAAAAATATATATTATTTATTTACTTTTATTATTTATTTACTTTTATTATTTATTTAACAATTAATTTGTCTATTTTATTTTCTAATCTTTCTACTTGATTTGAAATATGTTGATGCCATGGATTTAATATACATAATTGAACATATAAACTTGTTGAACTAATTAAAAAGCTAACATATGAAATTTTTGCCATTATTATTTAATATAAAATAAACTTTAAATATAATTTCTATAATAAATTAATTAAATGTATCGTATAGAAGATATAGATTATGTAAAAAAAAATATTGGTAAAATACAGGATGAAGCAATGCTTACATATAAACAAAATTATGAACCAACATTAACAGAAAGCAAATCTGTATATAATTATATTTTAGAATTTATAAAATCAAGAAAGAGAATAATTTATGGTGGTTGGGCACAAAATGAATTAATTAAAAGTAAAAATAAAGATGAAACTTTTTACAAAGAAATCGATATTGCTGATATAGAATTTTATTCTTATGAACCAATAAAAGATGCAGTTGAATTAGGAGATTTTTTAAAATCAAAAAATTTAAAATATATAAGTATACAAGGTGGTATTCATGACGGTACCTATAAAATATTTGTAAATTTTGTAAATTATTGTGATATTTCATATCTAGCTAAAAATATTTGTGATAAATGTTTAAAATTAGAATTAAATGGTTTATTATATGCTCATCCTATGTTTTTATATATTGATATTTTTCGTGTTTTTACAGACCCTTTAACATCGTATTGGAGATTAGACAAATCATTTAATAGATATTTAAAATTATATAGATATTATCCAAATACTGAACCATCTAATAAAAATTTTAAAATAAAAAAAACAGATAATGAAATAATAGATAAAGTTCGTAAAAATATTATTCATAATTCAAAATTAATAGTAATTGGTAAATATGCATATAATTATTATGTTCAAAAAGTTGATGATAAAAAAATAGATATTGATTATTATGAATTAATATCAACTAATTATATTGATGATGCTAAATATATACATAAAAAATTAGAAAAAATATTTCCAAATAATAAAATATCATATAAAAAATATTATCCATTTTTTGAATTTTTTGATAAAAGAACTGAATATTATTGCGATGATATATTAATATTAAAATTATATGGTAATAATAATAGGTGTATTGTTCATCATGAATCTACAAAAAAGAAATGTTTATTTGGTTCTTATCAATTAGTTTATTTATATTTATTATCAAATTATAATTATCATGTTATAAATAAAAATGAAATTGAAGAACATAATTATTTATTGATGATATATAATATAAATAAAGCTAAAATATCATATTTGGATAAACATAATAAAACTGTTCTTGATAAAACACCATTTGAAGAATTTATTATTAAATGTATAGGAACACCATATGATCCTATAAGAGAATCTAGACTTGATATGATGGAAAAACATAAAAAAGGTTTAAAAGGAAATTTTAGATATGAACCATCTGGAAATCCAGGTAAAATACCAGAATTTAAATTTTCAAATTCATCAGGTAATCAAGTTATTTAATTATTTAAATTATAATTATTAAAAAATAATTATAAAAAAAAATTTAGTTTAAAAAAAATATATAACTTAATATATATATATAATGTCTAAAGATTTTGTTTCTGAATCAGAATTCTTATTAAATTTAGCTGAAGAACAAGTTGATGTAAACAGTATGGTTGGTGGTAAAAAAGCCAAAAAATCATCCAAAAAAGGCTCTAAAAAAGGATCCAAAAAAGGATCCAAAAAA
>JACCDY010287587.1_pt1 | contig 50706 bp, 46 predicted proteins | sample 7446391 | NCBI WGS metagenome assembly JACCDY01 (sample SAMN15323451, study PRJNA562643) | freshwater metagenome | isolation source: river surface water | place: USA:Blue River Watershed | collected 2017-08-18
TTAAGAATTAAGAGTTAAGAATTAAGAGTTAAGAATTAAGAATTAAGTTTTAATACAGAAAAAAACTCTTCACTCTTAACTCTTCACTCTTAATTAAAAAAGATATGAAACCCTCCTTCGACTCCATCTACATGGATTTAGCACAAAGTTTAGCGCTTCGTTCGCATTGTACGCGGGCGCAGGTAGGAGCTGTGTTAATCAAAGATACCCGCATTATTTCCATCGGTTACAATGGTCCACCGCAAGGAACGCATAACTGTGACGAGGATTTTCACGAGGAGGGAGGCTGTCCGAAAGACTCCAAAGGATCTTGTTCCTTAGCCCTTCATGCGGAACAAAATGCCATCTTATATGCATCCAAAAATGGTGCTTCCATTGAAGGATCCACCATTTATGTGACGCTTTCACCATGTATTTCCTGTGCTAGGATTATTTACAGCATGAAAATCAAACGTGTTATCTATTTAAATAGCTACGCCGCTTATAAAGGATTAGCTTCCGATGAAGGCGTGGATTTCTTGCGAAAATTTGGGGTAGAAGTGCTTTCTTACAAGGATTTGTAGTCGAGGCAAAGCCTCGAAATCTCAGACTTTGGTCCAGGGAAACACCAAACAAATTTATAACCCCAGACTTTAGTCTGGGGACAAAAAAAAGACCTTGCTTTCGCAAAGTCTTTTTTTTGTAGCGGGGAGCAGAATCGAACTGCCGACCTTTGGGTTATGAATCCAACGCTCTAACCATCTGAGCTACCCCGCCGAAATATGGTGCAAAGGTAATCGAAAGGAGTAAGAGTCACAAATATTTTCTGAATACTTATTAAATTTGTGTGGGATTTGCGATTCATCTGAATTCGTTTACCTTTGTTTATAGGGACAATATTTGACCCATTCATGAAAACCCCATTGCCTTATGCCAGCTTCAAGCTACGAATTTGAATATGAGCTAAAAGCCTCGCCCAAAGTACTTTATCCGTATTTGAGCACGGCCTCTGGGCTTCAACAATGGTTTGCCGACAAAGTCACCGTTCAGAACAATCAAGGTTTCAATTTTTTCTGGGATAATGAAAATCATCCTGCAACTATTGTTCACAACAAATCGAACAAAAGCTTCAAATTAGACTTTACGAAGCCCAGTCAAGCCGCTCACAGCGCTTGCATTGAATTCAAATTAGACGTCAGCGAACTCAGTAATACGACCTATTTGGTCATTACAGATTCCGCATCGACGTTCAAGTCGGCCGACGACGCCCAAGAACTTTGGGATTATTTAACGGATAAACTCAAAGAGATTGTAGGGAGTTAGTATGCGTAAAATAGATAAATTAGTCCTAAATGCCTTCTGGGGACCCTTTGTCCTAACAACACTCATCGTAATATTCATCTTTTTATTACGTTTGGTCTTGTTCTACTTTGCTGACCTTTTTGGCAAAGACCTTGGCGTGGGCGTCTATATCGAACTATTTTTCTATTTTTCGCTCATCACCTTACCACTAGCCTTACCGCTTTCTGTATTGCTTTCGTCGTTGATGACTTTTGGGAAATTGGGCGAAAACTTTGAACTAACAGCGCTCAAAAGTGCCGGGATTTCCATATTCCGCGTTTTTAGACCCATCATGATCGTCGCCATTTTGTTATCGGCTTTCATGTTTTGGTTTAATAATGTCGCCATGCCATGGGCCAACCTGAAAGGCTGGGGGCTCTTATATGATATCAAAACCACCAAAACGACCTTGAATATCAAAGAGGGGATTTTTTACTCCGACTTACCTGGATATGCGATTAAGGTGGCCAAAAAGTACCCCGACAATAAAACGTTAAAGTCCTTAATCATTTACGATCATACGCACAATGATGGAAACCGACATGTGACTTTGGCCGACTCCGGTTTAATGTACACGATGTATGGCAAGAAGTATTTGGTATTCGAATTGTTTAATGGAAAAGATTATGTGGAAGATGCCGACCGAGGTAGCAATCTAGATGCATCCGACTTGGCAGTACATCATTTTAATAAGAGTAAAATCGTCATGTCATTGGACGCCTTTGACCTTCATAAAACCGAAGAAAGCCAATTCGCACATTACGAAATCATGCGCAATAATATCCAGTTACAAGCCGATGAAGATTCGCTTCGCCGTACAATGCGCATCATGAAATCAGGCTTCATTCGCTCCATTGGCCCAAATTTCATGTATTTCCACAAGCCAATCAATCAATCCCTGAGAGTAGTTAAAAATACGAAATGGGTAACAGGCCGACTAAAGAAAGGATTAGCGGGAAAAACAGCCCGCGATCCCATGGATATCGCGATTCAGCAAGTGCAAAACATGCAGACATTCGCGCAGACTAACTTGACTTCTTTAGAAACACGTCAAGACAAACTCAAAACCACGCGATTAGAATGGCATAAAAAGTTTACGACATCCCTTGCCATCTTAGTTATGTTCTTGATTGGTGCACCCTTGGGAGCAATTATTAAAAAAGGTGGATTTGGAGTGCCCGTTGTTGTAGCGGTGTCTTTCTTTATTTTAATGTATATCTTAACGCAACAAGGAGACAAAATGGCGAAAGAAGGGAAGGTGCTTGTGGAGATTGGCGCATGGATATCCAATAGCATCTTAACGATCATTGGGATGTATTTCTTAAAAATCGCGCTAAATGATTCCAGACTGTTCGAATCCGACTTCTATCGAGTTCTTTGGGAACGTATGAAAAGTTGGAAAACACGACAGCAGAAATATTCAAGCTAGCATTTGCTCGTTCCGACAATTCTATGTACTTTTGCGAATTAATTTTTCAAACTTTATAAACTGGTAAAAGATGTATTTGTCACCCGAAGTAAAACAAACGATTTTCGAATCAAAAGGGAAAGCAAAGTCAAAAATCGATACTGGTTCTGCTGAGTCGCAAATTGCGTTATTCACATTCAGAATCAATCATTTGACTGAGCACCTTAAGAAAAACAAGAAAGACCATAGCACACGCTTAGGACTTTTGAAATTAGTAGGTAAGCGTCGTCGTTTACTTGATTATTTAACTCGTACTGATATCTCACGTTACCGTGCGATCATTGCTGAATTAGGTATTCGTAAATAAATACAAGCAGGGTTCCTTTCATTTAGGAGCCCTGTTTTATTTCTTTTTACCCCGTTTGAATTCATCAAACAAACATTCTACTCACGCAAGGTTGCGTGAAAATTTATTCCGAAACGTATGTCATTTAACATCATTACAAAGCATATTTCAATGCCTGATGGCAAGGAAATCCAAATTGAAACTGGCAAGTTAGCCAAGCAAGCGGATGGATCTGTTGTTATCAAGTCGGGAAATATGATGCTGCTCGCTACCGTTGTAGCAAACAAAGAGGCCAAAGAAGGCGTTGATTTCCTTCCTTTATCAGTTGATTATCAAGAAAAATTTGCGTCCAATGGACGTATCCCAGGATCTTTCTTAAAAAGAGAGGCACGCCTTTCCGATTATGAAATCCTTATCTCGCGTTTAGTTGACCGCGCTTTGCGCCCAACTTTCCCAGATGATTACCATGCGGATGTACAAGTGTTGATCAATTTAATCTCAGCAGATGCGGAGGTTTTACCAGATGCATTTGTAGGATTAGCTGCTGCTGCTGCTTTGGCAGTATCTGATATTCCATTCAATGGTCCTATTTCAGAAGTTCGCGTTGCGAAAATCAACGGAGAATATAAAGTTAACCCAAGCGTAAGCGAATTAGCGGGTGCTTCCCTAGAATTAATCGTTGCAGCTAATGCGAACGATATTTTGATGGTGGAAGGCGAAGGCGATGAGGTTTCTGAAACAGAAATGTTAGAAGCTTTACGTATCGCACACGATGCAATCAAGTTACAATGCCAAGCACTAAACGAATTAACCGTTGCTTGCGGTAAAACAGATAAACGCGCATATTCACATGAAACACATGACGAAGAGTTACGTGCTGAATTGTGGAAAAACTACTACGACAAATATTTAGCCGTCGCAAAACAAGCTAATCCAAAGAAAGAAGAGCGTAAAGCAGCTTTCAAGGCAATCGTAGATGAGTTCATCGCTTCCTTACCCGAAGATCATACCGTAAACATTTCTTTAGCGAAAGTTTATCTTCACGATATCGAAAAAGAAGCAGCACGCCAATTGGTATTGCAAGAGCGCTACCGTTTAGATGGTCGTAAATTGAACGAAATCCGTCAAATCACTTGTGAAGTAGATTATTTACCTACTCCACACGGTTCTTCCGTGTTTACACGTGGTGAAACACAATCGTTGACAACCGTTACCTTGGGTACGAAGATGGATGAGCAAATCATCGACCAACCGATGACACAAGGTTACAATAAATTCATGTTGCACTACAACTTCCCAGGTTTCTCAACCGGTGAAGTAAAGCCAAACCGTGGCGTAGGACGTCGTGAAGTAGGTCATGGTAATTTGGCCATGCGTGCAATTAAGAAAGTATTGCCTCCAATGGAGCAATTTCCTTATACATTACGTGTTGTTTCAGATATCTTAGAATCAAATGGTTCATCTTCGATGGCAACTGTTTGTGCGGGTACTTTAGCCTTAATGGATGCAGGTGTTCAAATCAAAGCGCCTGTTTCCGGTATCGCGATGGGATTGATCTCCGATTCAAAAACAGGAAAATATGCCGTATTGTCGGATATCTTAGGTGATGAAGATCACTTGGGCGATATGGACTTTAAAGTGACTGGTACAGAAAATGGTATCACAGCTTGCCAAATGGACATCAAAGTTCAAGGTTTGTCATACGAAGTTTTGGCAGAAGCGTTAACACAAGCAAAAGAAGGTCGTTTACACATCTTGAACGAGATGAAGAAAGCGATGCCGGCTGTTCGTGAAGATTTCAAACCACAAACACCTCGTGCGACGGTTATCAAAATCATGAAAGACCAAATCGGTGCGGTAATCGGACCAGGTGGTAAAGTCGTTCAAGATATCCAAAAACAATCAGGTGCTACGGTAACGATTGAAGAAAAAGAAGACGGTGGATACGTAAGCATCTTCTCTTCTAACGGCGAAGCGATGGCTCACGCTGTTCGTATGGTGAAAAACATCGTAACCGTTCCAGAAGTAGGAGAGGTTTACGAAGGAAAAGTGAAGAATATCCAAGCTTTTGGTGCATTCGTTGAATTCCTTCCAGGAAAAGACGGTTTATTACACATCTCTGAAATCTCTTGGGATCGTATCGATACGATGGACGGCGTTTTCAAAGAAGGTGATAAAGTGAAAGTAAAATTAGTTGAGGTAGATAAGAAAACGGGCAAATTCCGTTTATCTGCCAAAGTTCTTTTACCAAAACCAGAAGCTCCCGCACAAGCGGAGTAATATTTTCAATTAATGGGCAAAAGCGAAACCTTTTGCCCATTCAATCTGTTGTAAGATCCTATGAGACAGCTAAAAATTAGCAAACAAATTACCAACAGGGAAAGTCAATCACTTGATAAATACCTGCAGGAAATCGGTAAAGTCGATTTATTAACTCCGGATGAAGAGGTAATCCTCGCGCAGAAAATCCGTGATGGGGATCAATTATCGTTGGAGCGTTTAACAAAGGCCAACTTACGTTTTGTGGTTTCGGTAGCGAAACAATACCAAAACCAAGGATTGAGCTTAGGCGATTTAATCAACGAAGGTAACTTAGGTTTGATTAAAGCAGCACAACGTTTCGATGAAACACGTGGATTTAAATTTATCTCCTATGCAGTATGGTGGATTCGCCAATCGATCCTTCAAGCATTAGCAGAACAATCCCGTATCGTTCGTTTACCCTTAAACCGTGTCGGTTCTTTGAACAAAATCTCAAAGACTTTCTCGGAATTGGAACAAAAATTTGAGCGTGAACCATCTCCTGAAGAATTAGCCGAAGTTTTGGAAATTTCCACAGGTGAGGTTGTTGATACCTTGAAAATCTCAGGTCGCCATGTTTCTATGGATGCACCTTTCGTACAAGGAGAAGAAAATTCCTTATTAGACGTCCTTGAAAATGATTCAGAAGACAAACCGGATTCAGGATTGATCAACGACTCTTTGCGTAGAGAAGTTCAACGTGCCCTATCTACATTAACACAACGTGAAGCGGACGTAGTAACGCTTTACTTTGGATTAAATGGCGAGCATGCGATGACACTCGAGGAAATCGGTGAGAAATTCAATTTGACACGTGAACGCGTAAGACAGATCAAAGAGAAAGCGATTCGCAGACTCCGTCATACTTCACGTAGCAAAGCATTAAAAACTTATCTTGGATAATTTTAAAAGCCTCTTATGAGGCTTTTTTTTGCTATGGCCTACCCAACAGGACTTGTGGATTTGATTGATGATTTACACCAACAAGGTGTAAATGAAGCAGTTATATGCCCTGGTTCCCGAAATGCACCGATTATGTTGGCAATTGTACGCCACGGCGGATTTCGTTGCTATTCGATTGCCGACGAACGTTCAGCAGGATTTTTTGGTTTAGGATTAGCCTTAAAATCCAAGAAACCCGTCATCCTATGTTGTACCTCAGGTTCAGCGGGATTGAATTTTGCACCGGCAGTAGTGGAAGCCTTTTTTCAGGAAGTCCCCCTGATTGTGTTGACCGCCGACCGACCCGCTGAATGGATCGGACAATGGGATGGCCAAACCATTTACCAAAATCAGTTATACGGCAAACATGTGAAGCATTTTGAATCCTTTGAGGCATTTAAAACGCATCAATTGGTCCAACATGCTATCAATTTTCCACAAGGCCCTGTGCACATGAACATCCCAATTGCCGAACCGTTCTATCCATCAAAAGGTGAGGAGCTACCCGTTCGAACAAGCACAGCAGCTTCGCAACCTTTGAATCAAGTTTTTACTTGGGATAAAAGCCTGCTCCAAGACGTTAGCGGTCAAAAAATCTTAATTACCGTAGGTCAACGCCCTTTCGATCAGGTAGAGAATGAACTTTTCGAGCAATTAGCGATAAAAGGAATACCCGTTCTCGGCGATGCAACAGCGAATTTACCAGCTGCATGTGAACTTCATCATGACTTATTATTGGCCAATGAAGCGCTTTGGCCTAAATACCAGGCAGATTTTCACCTGCACTTCGGAAAATCCTTTGTCAGCAAACGCATCAAGCAAATGCTGCGTCAGTTTAAACCTTCGAAATCCTACCTCGTTCACCCGAATCCCATCGAAAGACCGGATCCTTTTCAGTCCTTAACAGATGTCATTCAAACGAATACGTTATCTGTACTTAAGGAACTTCTAAGCAAAGATTTACAAGCTAATCCTAGCTTTAAAACATGGAATCCTGCGATTCAAGCAGCATTTTTCGAGAAAATGGTCTGGAACGAATTACACATTTACAATACCATCATCCAACAAATTTCGCAACAGGATGCGGATATTCATGTGGGTAATTCCTTAGCGATTCGTTACATCAATTGGACGATGGCCAAATTACATGGCACCGAGGTATTCTCGAATCGGGGAACCAGTGGCATCGACGGATGTTTGAGCACAGCGGTGGGGGCGAGTCAGTCGACCGACAAATTCACGGTAGCACTGTTAGGCGATGTCTCTTTCCAATACGACCGCAATGCGCTTTGGAACAATTATTTAGGCTCAAATTTGCGCATTATCGTCATGAACAATGCAGGCGGGGCAATTTTCCAGATTTTGGATGGGGCGAAAGACTTAGCAGAGCTGGGCGAATTCATGGTCACAAAGCAACATAATACCGCGGAAAACACAGCCAAAGATGCAGGACTTAACTACTATAAAGCACAGAATTTCAAGGAATTAAATTCAATTTTACCTGAATTTTGGGCACCGAGTGAAACCGGAAAAGTATTGGAAATTTTTACCAATTCCACCGAAAATACAGCGGCATTACAAGCCTACATGGCATTATTCAAGCATTGATTGTTGCTGAATGCGTTCCCAGTTTTTCACATAGAGGGGATTTTTTGGATCAATTGCCAAAGCCTGGCTTACATATTTTTTCGCTAAATCCCAGTGCATCCGCCGGATCTCCAAATAACCTAAGTTATTGTAAATCAAATCCTTAAACTTCCCCGAAGCCAAAGCCTTCTGAAACATTTTTTCCGCTAAATCCAATTGGTCTAATTCCTGATAAACGACTCCTTGATTGATCATGGTCTCCACCGAGTTCTTATCCAATGCCAAGGCACGATCGTAAGAAGCCAAGGACTCATTCCATAAACTTTTCTGCATTTGAATATTCCCTTGCAATGACCAGTTGGCCGATGAATCTGGAAAGTTCTTAACCAACACCGCTGCTGAGGCTAAAGCATCATCAATCCGATCCATCGATTGCAAGATTTCTGTTTTCTTAAACAGGGCGGGAGCGAAGGAGGCATCTTGCTCGACCGCTTTGCTAAAATCAGCTAAAGCTTCTTCATTTTTTTCAAGGGATTGATATACTAAGCCCCGATTATAATAGGCATCTGGGAATTGTTCTTGCTTCTGAATCGCTTCCGTATACCATTTTATACTTTCGTGATATTCCTTCTCCTTGTATTTCGTATTGCCACGCAAGAAAAAATCGGTTGCTTCTCGCTTGTCACTGTCGGTTTGACAAGCCGTAAAAAGAATCGACAATAGCAGGATGAAGTACCTCGTTTTCATTTTAATATTTATCTTTGTGGCTCAAATTTAATTAAAAAAAGATGGCATACGCAGAAATGTTGACCGACAAAGGGTTAATGAAAATCGAATTTTATACAGAGGATGCACCAATTCACGTGAAAAACTTCATTGATTTATCCGAGAAAGGATTTTATGATGGCGTAACTTTTCACCGTGTGATTGCTGATTTCGTTATTCAAGGGGGAGATCCAACAGGAACGGGAGCCGGTGGTCCAGGTTATACCATTCCATGTGAATTAACAGGAAACAATCAGTACCATGACCGTGGCGTTTTATCGATGGCACATCGCGGACCTAACACAGGAGGTTCTCAGTTCTTTATTTGTCACTCAAGAAACAATACGGCACACCTAGATCGCAAACATACGTGTTTCGGTAAAGTGGTAGAAGGATTGGACGTCATTGATCAAATCCGCGAAGGTGACGTGATTCAAAGCGTGAAAATCATCCACGACTAATGCATTTCATCAAAGAAATCCCGCATCCCAATATGCGCATCTCCCTTTTTGAATGGAATTCAAAATACATTCTGAAATTTGAGACGCCCCAACTCGAGCAAAGTTATAAATTCTCGGTTTTGGATGTAGGAGGCCAACAAGAAATAGAGGAGCTGGCAACCAGCTCCTCCTTTCAAACATTTGTGATAACGACCTTTCAGCAAATGTATGCTGAAATGGGTAAGCAAATTAATTAAAGACTCAACCACTTTTTACGTAAAGCCAATTGACTCGCTGTCGGATTTTCTACCGACTGAATGGAAAAAGCTTTCATAGGAGTGTGAACAAGTGTTACCTCAAAGTTGCGTTCCAAACCATCGCGTTTCACGCGGAAGCTTAGTACATCACCTACTTTTTTACCGGTCATTAATTTATCCAAACCAGCGAATTCTGCTTGGTTTACTTGGACGATTTCATCCCCAACATTCAAGCCAGCCAAAAAAGCGGGACTTCCTTTGTAAATGGAAGTTATACGACTAGATGTTGCAGTAAAACCGGCAAAAGGAATCGATTTACCCACATTTGCATCTGACCAAGTATATCCAAATTGATTAAAAATGGCCGCGTAATCCGGGGTTTTAACTCCATAAATGTAATCCTTGAAGAATCCAGCCGCTGAAGTTCCAGCCACCGTGCTGAATGCATTTTCTAATTCGGCATCCGTAAAACCACGGCCTTGTTTTAGGTAGTAATTCTTGTAAAGTAATTGGAAAACATCGTCTAAACATTTCGCACCATTTGTTTTTTGAATAATCCACATGTTTAAGATGCCCCCTAACAATGCACCTTTGTCATAATAAGACACGGTTGAATTGCGCGAGTTTTCATTGGGTCTGTAATATTTAATCCATGCATCCCAAGAAGCAGATGCCGCAGATTCGATTTGGGTACCCGGTGTATTTTCAACACTTGCAATATCTTTGGCCAAATCGCTTAAATAAGCATCAGGAGCAACCATTTTGGTACGAAGATTAATGACATCCGCATAATAACTTGTGATTCCTTCTGAAAACCAAAGGTTGTGCGTGTAGTTTTCATTCTCATAATCGAATGGCCCTAGGGCGATCGGGCGAATACGTTTCACGTTCCAAAGGTGAAAGTATTCATGTGCCAATAAATTTAGAACACCTTGATATCCCGCTGGACTTTCGTAAGCAGTCCGAGAAACCGAACAGGTCGTTGAATATAAATGCTCTAATCCACCCGTTCCACGCTGAATATTATGAATGATGAATACATAATGATCACATGGGTGCTGGCCCACTACCTGTTGGGCCGTCTCAGCCATCTTCGTCACATCAGCAATAAACTTCAATGAATCCAATTGGGCTTGACCAAAAAAGGCAATTTGGTGCGGAATATTATTCACTTTAAAATTCCAAACTTGTTGGTTCCCAATTTCAATTGGCGAATCGATCAGCTCGTCTAAATCCTTGGCGATGTAATTAAATCCACCTACATTTTTCAAGGCCGTGGATACTTTTTTGAAGTCTTTGTGGGGAACAATGCTTAATTCCTGTGGCAGTTTAGCCCATTTGGCAACATACAAAAGCACACTTGCCGGGTTGATGTAGCCATGCACATCATCAAGGAATGAGGTCCGAACGGATAATTCATAGGCATATACTTGGTAATGCACCTGAACCGTTTTGATTCCAGGTTGCAAAGCGATGCGCCACGTGTTTTTTGAAATTTTGGAAATGGGCAACATCGAATTTCCACTTTGCGCGGAAACTTGCTCGACATTTTTGGCAAATTCACGGATTAAATAGGAGCCAGGTGTCCAAGTTGCCATCTTCAATTCTATGAATCGACCAGTTTCTTTGCTAACATCCAAGGTTGTGGTAACATCGAAATAATGTGATTGAGGATTCGGCATTTGGATGAGGTGTTTAATCGGCGCCGCGCTCAAATTAAATCCAAGGTATAATAGGCCCAGAAGACCTAATCTCTTCAAATACATAGGTTTATCGTTTATTAGATGAAATTGAAAAACTAAAATTAAAAAAATACGCCATATCTTTTATCAATTGGACGTTTAATGCCCTAAAACCTAGAAAATATTTTCAGAAAGGCCAACAATATTTTGAAAGAAAAATCGTATTTTTGATTAATTGTGCATGCTGTAATCAAATTATAATGCGACTAAATAAAAAATCAACAAGCTGGATCATAGTTCTATTCATTTCTGGCATAAGCTTTTGTGCGCAAGCACAGCAAACTTTTATTTACAAGGATCAAACCTTGCACTTTCGCCAAGCGAAAGAATATTTCGATGCAAAAAATTATGTTGCAGCGCGTGAGGAATTCAATGCGTATCTAGGAAGTATCGAACCGATGAGCAATGAGCAGTCGGGGCAAAAAGTACTTGCCGAATACTACATGACTATGTGTTCATTGTACATGAGCCAGCCGGAAGCAGAAATTCTTGCGGAACGATTCGTCGCAAACAACCCAGAACATCCACAGGCAGTTAAATTATTGCGTGGAATTGGAACATTCTTTTATGATAATGGGGATTATGCCAAAGCGATTAAATACCTATCTCGTTCATCTGACACGAATTTAGAGGCTAAATACCGTTTGGGGGTAGCCTATTATGAGTTAAAAAATTATGTAGATGCATTGAACGTGTTTAATGACATCAAAACAGAGCAAGACGAGGAATATGCATTTTCAGCTGCCTATTATGCAGCCATCATTCAATTTAATGATAAGCGATATGCTGATGCCGCTCCTGACTTCATGAAAGCGGAAGGAAGTAGTAAATACCGTCGCGAAATCGCTAATTGGGTTGCCTTATGTTATTTTAATCAATCTAAATTTGCTGATTTATTGAATTATGCGGAGCCTATTTTGGCAAAAAAGAACTCAGGATATCGGGTTGATGAATTATCTCAATTAGTAGCTGATGTACAATTCAAATTAGACAAATTTGAAAAAGCAGCGAAAAGCTATGAGGTCTTAATTCGTGCAAGCAATGGTAAGATCAACCCGTTAGCGCAATATCGATTGGGATACTCGCTTTATCGTACGAAGAAATTCAACGAGTCCGCGAATCAATTAAAAGGATTATTGGCTGCCAAAGATAGTTTAAGTCAATATGCTGCGTTTACATTAGCATTAGCGCAATTAAATGCAGGAAATCTAGCTGCCACTTTAGATGCATTTGAGGTGGCTAAAAAATTACCATTTAATGCAGCAATTCAAGAAGAAGCAGCTTTTAACCATGCCAAAGTGCAATTGGACCTAGGGCATGCATCGGAAACGATTCAAGAAATCCAGGCTTTTAATGTACAATTTCCTAAGAGCAAATTTGCTGAGGAAGCGACAGAATTAGTAGCTGATGCATTTTTAAACTCAAACAACTTAGAAGTTGCCCTGACTTATTTAAAGGGGATCACCAATCGGTCTGCACGTTTAAACGAAGCATACCAAACCTTGAGCTACAATCTGGGTGTACGAGCGTATAATGATGAGCGTTTTGATACAGCTATTGATTTATTTAATAAGTCGATCGAGACAGCGCAATCTGCCCGCTACACAGCGTTAGCTACCTTAGGAAAAGCGGAAGCATTAAGCCAATTGAAGAAATTTGAAGATGCAATTGAATTATATAGTCCACTATTGAGTGGAAAAGGGCAAACGGAAGATTTCATCCAACAAGTTCGCATTGGTTTGGCATTTGCTTATTTCAATACGAAGGAATTCAGCAAGGCAAACAATTTATTTAAAGCCTATGTAGACCGTTTAAAGGCTACGCCAAATGCGAAAAACAATCCGACGATCTTGATTCGTTTGGCAGATACCTATTTGATTTCACGTAAATACCAAGATGCCTTGACTTATTACAGTCAAGCGGCGGAATTAGCGAAATCAGAAAAAGATTATGCTTTATACCAAAAAGGAATGACCTTGAGTTATTTGAATCGCGATGCAGAAGCTCGCCAAGCATTCAAGCAAGTTCGAAGTAATTTCCCAGAATCGAAATATGCCGAGGATGCCTTGTATCAAGAGAACTTAATCTTATTTAACGGGCATAATTACAACGAGGCAATTGCAGGTTTTACAGATATCATTGAGTCCAAAACCAAGAGTGAATTTTTAGCATCAGCCATCTTAAAGCGTGCGCAAGCTTATACCAATACGGAACAATATGAGCAAGCCTTAGCTGATTACAAGCGTATCATCCATGAATTTTCGAGTGATAAAATTGCGAAAGATGCGTTAATTGGATTACAAGAAAACTTGATTAAAGTAGGCCGACCAGAGGAATTTGGTCAGGTTTTGGAAAACTACCAAAGTGCGACAAATGCTGTTGAGGATGCAGAATCGATGGATTTGAAATACAGTGCGGCAAAAGGTATTTATGATGGCAAGAAATTTGACAAAGCAATTCCCGCTTTGAAAGAGTTCATTGCTAAATACCCAACTGACGAGAATGTGGTAGAAGCATATTACCTAATCGCTGATGCAGCTGATCAGATTAAAGATTCTACGGAAGCATTGTTAGCATACAAGAAGGTGATTGAGCAAAATGCTCACCCACAAGTAAATAAAGCAATTTTACGTGCAGCAGAGTTATCTAACAATGTAGGCAATACCCATGAGGCCGTTGCTTTCTACCGCTTGCATGCAAGCAAGAATCCGGAAGTTGAGAATCAATTGAATGCATACAATAATATTTTCAAATCTTTCTATGCTGCTAAACAATTAGATTCCATAACAAAAGTGTTCTCGGAAGTAGAACCTTTGAATCTATATAGCACGGAAGAAAAAGCGAAAATGAGTCGGGGAATTGCAGAAGCCTATTCAGATAGTGCTTCTGTTTCCTTACGCACAGAATGGTTAAACAAAACCATTGCATTAGATCCGAAAGGGGACATCGGTGCAGAAGCTCAATACCAATTGGCTCTTCAGTTAAGCAAAGAAGCTAAGTTCAAGGAATCGAATGAAATGATTAGCAATAAGTTTAAAAACGAATTTGCTGAAGCATCAGATGCAGTGATGGGAAGAGCGTATATTTTATTAGCGACCAACTTCGTATCCATGAAGAATCTTCCACAGGCGAAAGCCATCTTGAAATCAGTCATTGATAATTCAACCGACAATGAAGTCATAGAATTAGCTAAAACAACATTAAAAAGCTTACCCCTAAAATAATTGAATATGAAAATTCAAATGAAAACGAATCCATTGATCATTTGTAGTGTGCTCATACTGGGGGTATCCACTAGTTTATTTGCTCAAGACAAGAAAGAAGGCAATATTCAAAATGATGACATCATTTTGGAAAAAGAGCGTAAAATTGTTCTTCAACCGCAGATTTCGCGCAATTTCGAACCCTTAAATGAGATTGAAAACACGCAGAAAGGTCGGAAAATGAAATATGAATTTTTTGACCGGAAATGGGATGCAACAAGCAATACCTTATTAACGACTTCGATTATTGGTCCGCGTGAAGGGGATGAATTAGTATCTTCTTTTGGACCTAAATTTAAAAATTTAGTAAAAATCGGTGCGGGAAATTTTGGACACACCTTGTTGAACGGTCACTTCGGTTTTACACCCAAGGAAAATCAATTCCAAGGAGTTTACATCAATCACGATGCGAACCGCCGAGGCCCAGTAAGCATGGGTAATTCAAGTCGCAATGAGAATGAAGCCAAGGTGTATAGTAAAACCTTCACGGGAAACTATTTCTTAGATGGTCAAATTAGCTTTAAACGCACAGAGAATAATTATTATGGCCGACCAGAAGAAGCCTTTACTTCAGTGCCTTTTATTAAAGATTTGGAAATTGCCTACAATAAATTCAATTATTCAGGTAGTATTTCCAACTCAAAAAAAGATGTCAAATGGGATTACATCGCCACCTCTGGATTAACTTATTTAACAAATAATTACACAAGTAAAGAGTGGATTTGGGATAGTAAATTACAAGGTATTTTACGCGTAACGGATAATTTTTCGGCCTATTTAACGGGTGAAATGAACATGTCGGAAAATACCTTCGCTTTTGTCAATAATCGAAGAGAACTATATCGTGTTAAACCAACATTCCTGTATAAAAATAACCGCTTAGCTGTTACAGGGGGATTTAATATTGTGAATGAGAAAGATGCCAATCTATCGTTGAATAAAACACGCTTATTTCCCATGCTAAAAGTTGATTTTAAACCTACCGACTTCTTGCATGTGTTTGCTGGTTTAGGTGGTGAGACCTATTTCAATAGTTACAATCAATATACCAGTGAAAATAATTGGGTATCCCCACGATTAGCGCCGAATCTGCAGAATACGACCCAAAGTTCCAACATCTATGGAGGAATTAAAGGCTCCAATGAACGTAACTTGGATTTTGAATTGAAATTTGGCTACTCTGAATACAACAACTTAGCCATGTTCTTGAATTCAACCTCTGACCCTTCGCATTTTGAATTAATCTATGCTAACACACAAGTGGAAAAATCTGCCAAGGTATTCAATATGTCAGGTCAGGTAAATTACCAGACATTTGATAAAGTATTATCAATCCTAAAGTATGATTTTAATACATATCAAGATTTAGTTTATGATGCTGCCGATTTATCAACAATTGATAAACCGATACATCGTCCCATGATGAATTTATCTTTTACAAACTCCATTACCTTTAAAGATAAAATCATTGTATCGCCCGACTTATTCTACGTATCTGGTCTATACAGCTTTGAAAAGTCATTGACTCCGAAGGCAGAAAAAATGGATGACATTATCGATTTAAACTTGAAAGTTAATTACTTGATCACGAAGAAATTCAACATTTCCGTGAGCGCAAATAACTTATTAGGTAAAAACTACCAGCGTTATCTGAACTATATTAGCCAGGGACTTAATTATACAGTAGGGGTTGCTTATTCGTTTTAATCATAACAACAATGAATCCGATGATCGCATTTATTGAGAATTTGCTTTATACACACGATTGTGTGATAATCCCAAATTTTGGAGGTTTTGTGCTGAATACGCAAGATTTTCAATTGGATGATGCGCAGGTAATTCATCCTAAATCTAAGTGGGTTGCGTTCAATGAACGCCTACGCTCAGATGACGGTTTAATTGCTACGAGTTGGGCAAAGGAAAAAGGAATTAGTCAAAAACAAGCTTTCACTGCCGTTCATAAATTCGCTGAAACTTTATCTTCTCAAATTAAAGTTGATAAGCAATTTCAGTTTGGGAATATTGGGACTTTCCATTTGAGCAAGTCAGGTAGATTGCAATTTGAACCGATTCAAGCGATCAATTTTGATTTAAATCAGTATGGCTTAACAGCTGTTTCTATTGGACAGATTAAAAAGAAACCCGTATTACAAGAAACCCCTGTGGAGAAGTCGGCGGTTGATATGCCAACAATCCAACCTGCACCTAAACGTACTCGGCAGCATCAATTTTACACTTATGTGTTATTAGCATTTCTATTCGGAGGAGTTGCAGCTTATTTTTTGACAGAACCTAACTCGCGCTATGTAAATAGTTCGTTTAGTCCCTTGACTATTCGGATAAAGAAAACAAAGCCAGCAGCTCCTGCTAGAATAGCAATCTCTGAAGCTCCCCAAAAAGAACCCGTAGTAGCGGCTGTTCAGGAAGAAATTTCGGAGCCTGTTTCAGGTGGGATATTTTTGGTGGCCGGTAGTTTTAAAACCGAAGCAAAAGCGGCGACCTGCCAGGCGGAACTTGTAGCCAAAGGTTTTGAAAATGTGCAAATTATTGAGAAACAAGCAGGTGAGGGGCATTACCACGTGAGTGTAGGAGAAGTGGCAGATTTTGATGCAGGTTATGCAGCGGCAGCACGCTTGAAGGCAGAAAAAAAATTAGATATTTGGGTTTACAAAAGATAAGATATGAGCATCAGCTATTCACAAAAAGAATTTGAAAAAAAGAATCAACGTAAAGCATTCGTCATCACGTTGCTGATAAATGCCGTTTTGTTTCTTTTGATTTGGCAGGTTCAAATTTGGAACGAATCCCCCACACCTAAAATTCCAAGTATGGAAGATGGAAATGCAGGTGAAATTACATTCGAGCAGGAACCACCTGCACCTGAGTCTCAATCCCAACAAGAAATTACACAGACAACTGAGGCTGAGCAAGCTAACACAGTTCCACCATTGACAAGTACCGTGGAGAGCCCTGTAACTGTGAAACAAAGTCCACCTGCCGTAGCCAAAGAAGAAAAAGAAGCCGAACCTGTTGTAGATTTGAATTTAACGATGGGCAAACGTTCTCCACGGGCTTCAACGGGAGGCAGTGGAACAGGTTCAGGCTCAGGATTAGGAGCAGGTAAGGGGAACGGAACAGGCATCGGAGGTGGTGGAAACGGCAATGGTTCAGGCGCTGGTAGTGGAGAAGGCAAAATTGCACAAGATTGGACATTCGATACCAAATCGTTGAATGGCATTGATAATGGTTCTGAAACAGGTGAAATCACCTTCTTTATTCGCATTAATGAAAAAGGTAATGTAACAGAGATCCGTATTGATCGCACCAACGTGAAATTATCGTTAGCTGAGCGCTATAAAAAATTGATTAAAAACGCACGTTTTTATCCAAAGAGTGACGGTATTAGTCGGGGAGCCAGTGGATTTAAAACGATTAAAATTGTGCCTACCAACTAATTATGACCCGTTTTGAAGAAGTCATCAACTTCTTGTATGCTCAGTTACCGGTTTTTCATCGGGAGGGGAAAAAAGCTTACAAACCTGGTTTAGGTAATATTGAGAGCCTTTCGGCCCAATTAGGCAATCCACATGAGGCATTCAAGTCGCTGCATATTGCGGGTACAAATGGCAAGGGGAGCAGTTCTCATTTTATGGCGTCCATTTTGCAGGAACATGGCTATAAAGTAGGACTTTACACATCTCCACACCTTAAATCCTTTACCGAACGAATAAAGATCAATGGACAAGAAATTGATAAACAATGGATTATCGATTTTTTTGACAAATACCAGCCCTTATTGAATTCTATCCATCCCAGTTTTTTTGAATGGACAGTGATCATGGCCTTCCAATATTTCAAGGAACAACAAGTTGATTTTGCCATTATAGAAACGGGTTTAGGCGGTCGATTGGATTCAACTAACATTATTCATCCGCTAGGATGTTTCATTACCAATATTGGATTCGATCATCAGGACATTTTGGGAGATAGTCTTACATTAATTGCGGGTGAAAAAGCGGGAATAATCAAAGCCCATACACCTATTTGCATCAGTGAAAAGCAGGAAGAAACTATCGCAATTTTTCAAGCGAAAGCTAATTTGGAGCATGCGAACCTTCGTTTTGCAAGTGACCAAGTACAGGTAAGTGATCCTGAGTTTACGAAAGCTGGCATGCAATTGGAAGTGGAAACAAATACCTGGGGAAAATTCACTTTGGAAAGTCCCTATGCCGGAATTTACCAAGTCAATAACTTGCGAGGCGTGATAGCTTGGTGTGAGCAATTAAATGAATTAGGGATCATTCCTTTTGAATTACCTAAGATTCAGGCAGGAATTGTAGGATGTCGAGAAAATACGATGCTTCGAGGTCGCTGGGAAATTTATCAAGAAAATCCCTGGATTATTGCGGATACTGGGCATAATGAATCCGGTATTTCGATAATTTTAGAACAAGTAAAGCGATACGAACCTAAGCAATTAACCATCGTATTAGGTATGGTTGCGGATAAAGACATTGATCGGGTTTTGAAATTGTTCCCTAAAGATGCAACATATCTATTCACGGAGGCTCATAATCCGCGGGCTTTAAAGGCAGATAAATTACAGGAAATGGCTAGTCGGCATGGCTTATCAGGTCATTTAGCAGAAAATGTGAATCAGGCCATTGAGCATGCGCGGAATACTAATTCCGATTTTATTTTAATTACAGGCAGCACATATTTAGTAGCTGAAATAGAAGAAACATTTTGAGTAGACAGAAAACATATAAATACGAATGGGCTGAGCGATTAGCAAACGTCATTCAAGCACCTAAACCATTTTGGAGTACCTGCCAAGGCAAATGGAATTCGGATTATTTTGAAAATGCTAATAAGTTGGTCGTTGAATTGGGCTGTGGTCGGGGAGAATACACGAATGGCTTGGCTAAACTGTTCCCCAACATGAATTTCATTGGTGTTGATGTAAAAGGTGATCGATTAGCGGCTGGTGGTCGAGAGGCGGATGCGTTAGGTTTAAGCAATGTGGGATTTTTGCGTATTCAGATTCAATTCATTGAAGATTTTTTTCTGCCGAATGAAATCGATGAAATTTGGATTACCTTTCCGGATCCTCGAATGAAAGATCGAGATGAAAAGAAGCGTCTGACATTTCCATTTTTCCTCGAGAAATATTTACGTCTCTTAAAACCGGATGGAATCATCCATTTGAAAACAGATTCAGAACCTTTTTTCGATTATTCGATGGAGCAGTTCCGAGCACATGGATTACCTATTTTGGCTGAAACTAAAAATCTCTATGAATCGGAGTGGAATGATGATCACTTCGGGATCAAGACGCGCTTTGAAAAAATTTGGTTTGACAAAGGCTATTCGATAAACTATGCACGGATTCAAAACAAAAAAGAGGCCTAAGCCTCTTTTTTGTTTTCTGAATTTGAATGGAAATTATCCAACACGTGCGATCAAATCAGCAGCGCGAGAAGAATAACCGAATTCGTTATCATACCAACCCACAACTTTCACTAGGTTACCCATAGCTGTTGTCAATTTAGAATCCAAGATACAAGAGTGTTGGTTTCCGATGATATCAATAGAAACGATTTCGTCAGTTGTGAACTCCAAGATACCTTTCATTGGGCCTTCAGCAGCAGCTTTCAAAGCAGCATTGATTTCAGCAACAGTCGCTTCTTTCTTCAATACAGCAGTAAAGTCAGTTACAGATCCGTCTGGAGTAGGAACACGCATTGCGTTACCATCCAATTTACCTTTCAAGTGTGGCAATACTAAACCAACTGCTTTAGCAGCTCCTGTAGATGTTGGAATGATTGAGTACGCAGCAGCACGAGAACGACGTAAGTCGGAGTGAGGAGCATCTTGTAAGTTCTGATCAGCTGTATAAGCGTGAACAGTTGTCATAAATCCTTTTTCGATTCCGAAAGCATCATCTAAAACTTTAGCCATTGGTGCTAAACAGTTTGTCGTACATGAAGCGTTTGAAATGATTGTCATATCATCAGACAATGTATCATCATTAACACCTAAAACAACCGTAGGAATATCACCTTTAGCAGGAGCAGAGATAATTACTTTACGAGCGCCAGCTGTTAAGTGTTGACCAGCACCATCTTGATCGATGAAACGACCTGTTGACTCCAACACAACATCAATTCCTAAAGCACCCCAAGGCAATTGCTTAGGATCACGTTCAGCGAATGCTTTGATTACGTGACCATTTACAGTAATGCTATCCGCATCAGAAGTAACAGTTCCGTTAAAACGTCCATGAACTGAATCGTACTTTAATAAATGCACCAAAGTAGCGTTGTCAGTTAAATCGTTAATCGCAACGATTTCTACATTTTCTTTTTCCAATAAACGACGGAAAGTAAGTCGACCGATGCGACCAAAACCATTAATGGCAACTTTAATTTTTTTCATTGAATGAATTAATTTGATTTCCTTATTAAAAATCAAAAATAGCTTTTTCATTGAACAATTCCAAGAATATAGAAATAAAAACGCTATTTAATCGTTTTAAATAGACAATTCAACAATTGTAAACGCAATATTTTTATTTAGCCAAATTGGCAATTATATCATTTTTAACTAATTTTAGCTCGGATACGTTTTTTATTCAAGATATTTTTGCATATTTGTATAAGCGAACGCTATACGGATCCAGTGGGGCAGGGGAGTGACAGAATGTCATTTGTCTTTTTTGCTAATTTTAAGCAATAATTCTCTCCATATATTATTTTGTTTAATTTATCAACAAACTGATAATCAACAACTTAACTAATTAAAGTTTAAGTTAAATTTACTTATGTTTTTCGGGTATAATTGCGCCGCTTACAGAGAAAATCCGTTTTTAATTTCCTATTCCGCTTCGATAAAATCCTATTTATTGGTAATTTGCGCCTTCAAATTTTGGATACTTAACATATGAATTCAGTAGAACAGATCATTTTATCGGCGTGGGACGCTCCAGAAACACGAAATACGCCTGCAGTCTTTGCTGCGATTGAGGAAGTTATAGCAAAAGTAGATGCAGGTGAATTAAGAACGGCAGAACCTTTAGCCGATGGAAGCTGGCAGGTTAACGAGTGGGTAAAGAAAGCGATCGTGATGTATTTCCCAATTCGTCAAATGGAAGTAAGTGAAGTGGGCATTTTCGAATACCACGATAAAATGCGTTTAAAGACAAACTATAAAGAATTAGGCGTACGTGTTGTACCTCCAGCTGTCGCACGATATGGTGCATTTTTGGCGAAAGGAACAATCCTAATGCCATCCTATGTGAACATTGGTGCATATGTTGACGAAGGAACCATGGTAGATACTTGGGCAACCGTAGGAAGTTGTGCGCAAATCGGGAAGCATGTACACCTAAGCGGTGGCGTGGGAATCGGTGGTGTATTAGAACCGCCTCAAGCAGCTCCAGTGATTATTGAAGATGGTGCCTTTATTGGTTCACGATGTATCGTCGTAGAAGGTGCGCACATTGGCAAGAAAGCCGTTTTAGGTGCTGGTGTAACGATTACAGGTTCTTCTAAGATTATTGATGTATCAGGTCCAGAGCCCGTTGAGTACATTGGATATGTTCCTGAAAATTCGGTTGTTATTCCAGGTTCGATTCAAAAGAACTTCCCAGCAGGCACTTACGGTGTTCCTTGTGCCTTGATTATCGGAAAACGCAAAGAGAGCACAGATTTGAAAACCTCATTGAATCAAGCCTTGCGCGAAAACAATGTGGTAGTCTAAACCAAAATCTCCTTACCTTTATAACCCGGTTCAAACAACCGGGTTTTTTTTATGGAAAATGAATTAAAAATTGGTGAATACAATCACCTACGCATTATCAAGGAAGTGCCATTCGGATTATATTTGGATGGTTATGAGGATGAAATCCTACTTCCGCTACAGTATGTCCCAGAAATCTATGAAATCGATCAATTTATTGATGTGTTCATTTACCGGGATTCGGAAGACCGTATTATCGCCACAACACTCAAACCAAAGGCAACCATTAATCAGTTTGCTTATTTAGAAGTGAAAGCGGTTACACCTTTGGGAGTATTCATGGAATGGGGTTTAGCAAAGGATTTATTTGTTCCTTTCAGCCAACAATTCCAAAAGATGTCGGTGGGCCGTTCCTATTTAGTCTATGTTTATTTAGATGGTCAAACCGATCGGATTGTCGCATCTGCCCGTGTGGAGAAATTTCTTCCCTTAACGGATGGCTCCGAGTTTACAATTGGAGACAAGGTTGACGCAATTCCATTTGAACACACCGATCTAGGAATTAAATGCCTAGTAAACAATTGTAAAATAGGAATGTTGTTCAAAAACCAAGTGTTTACAAATTTAACATTTGGAAAATCCATTCCTGTTTACATTGCTAACATCCGACCGGATGGCAAATTAGATCTACGTCTAGAACCCCTAGGTATGGTACGTATCGATAGCCAGGCTGAACGTATATTAAATGCAATCAAGGATAATAATGGTGTATTGAAATTACATGACAAGAGCCCAGCTGAAGAGATCTACCAAACATTCGGGATGTCTAAAAAGGACTTCAAAAAGGGAGTTGGAGCTTTATACAAAAGTAAACTAATTGCATTGCACAGCGATTGCATTTCACTTTTGTAAATCACATTTATCTTCTCGCTTGAATTTGTTTTTGTTAATTTTTGATTTACTTTTGTAATACCATTCGTTTACAAAATACAATTATGAATTTAAGTGAGAAGATAGAATTGTTAATTAAGCGCAAACAATTAAGCGCTTCACAATTTGCTGATAAATTAGGTATTCCTCGTAGCAGCATTTCTCATATTCTTTCTGGACGTAATAAACCGAGCTTAGACGTTGTTCAAAAGATTTTACGTGTCTTCCCCGAGGTTAGCGCAGAAGACCTATTATTTGAAGATCGTAGCTTGGGGGCCTCACTTGTAACGAATGTTGCAAAAGAGCCAAGCCCAGTTGCATCTCCCTCTCTTTTTGATGCCGTTTTACCAACGCCCTCAGAATCGCCTAAAAATAATTCTCCTGAACAAACGATCGTACAATCAAATCTCAGACGTTCTAAAGAATCAGCCGTTTCGACACCCCAAGAAGGGCCGACAGCACCTGTTGTTCCTCCACGTTTAGAAAAAACGATCGAGCGAGTATTAATTTTTTATACCGACGGTACTTTTTCGGAGAGTCGGCCGATGTAATTATCTTTTTTCCCGCTTATCCACTTTTCCACGACTTATCCACAGTTGTGAACATTCTGTTACAATCGAAATATACTTATCCACATTTTTGTGTGGATAACTGTGGATAATGTGTACAAATGGTAAAATTGTTTACAAATTGATATGAATATTCTACAATCAATAAGCCATTTGCCTAATAGAAATGCCTAATTAAATGCTTAATTTTAAACATAATACCCGTTTTTATGCAAAAATTAGACTCATTAAATCAAGTTGCCGAATTCCATCAAACCTTTGGAGCGCCTATTTTACCTAATCCAAGCATCCCAAGTACTGAGCGTTGCGCATTGCGTGTGAGCTTATTACAGGAAGAATTAGATGAATTGAAAGAAGCGATTGCAGCCCATGATTTAGTTGAAATCGCGGATGCTTTATGCGATTTACAATATGTATTATCAGGTGCCGTGTTGGAATTTGGTTTGGGAGATCGCTTTGTCGATTTGTTCAATGAGGTACAACGCTCCAATATGTCCAAAGCTTGTCAGAGCCTTGAAGAAGCCGAATATACCGTAAAATTCTACCATGATAAAGATGGTACAGAAGCCGAAATTAAAGAAGAAAATGGCCTTTGGAAGGTATATCGCAAGTCGGACAATAAAGTACTTAAATCCATCAATTACTCGCCTGCAGATCTAGTTAGCCTCCTGAAATAAATGATCAAAATCCTGCTAATCGAAGATGAACCCAAGACGGTCCAATCCTTAAAACAAGGCTTGGAAGAGAATCATTATACCGTAGATGTTGCCTATGATGGCTTGATGGGGAAACAATTAGCAACCCGAACGGCCTATCAATTGATTATTTCGGACATTATTATTCCTGGAATGAACGGCCTTGAATTGTGTAAATCTTTGCGTGCCGAAGGGATACAGACGCCTATATTGATGTTGACCGCACTGAGTACGACCGACGATAAATTAGTGGGATTTGAGGCAGGAGCCGATGATTATTTGGCGAAACCGTTTGATTTCAAGGAATTTTTGGCGCGTGTAAAAGCGCTAATCAAGCGCTCAAATCAGACATTAATTGAGGCCCAGGTGCTGAAATTCGCCGATTTAGAGTTAGATCTAACGAGTAAAATTGTCACCCGCTCTGGGCAAAAAATCAATTTGACTGCCAAAGAATTCCAATTGCTGGAATACTTTCTCCGCAACCAAGAAAAGGTCATTTCGAAAGCAGAAATCGCTGAAAATATCTGGGAAGTTGAAGACGAAGGCAGCTCGAATTTGATCGAAGTGTATGTGAATTACTTGCGTAAAAAAGTCGATAAGGGCTTTCCCAGCAAGCTAATCCACACACAATTTGGCATGGGTTATATATTAAGACAAGAGTAAGATGCAAATCCGTTCTCGCTTGACATATCAATTTACCTACTTGGTTTCTGCGATTCTTTTCGTTTCGTACTTGATTATCTATTTGTTTACACAAGAGAACTACAAGGATAAATTTTACAGTCGGCTACGCCAAAAAGCCAATACCGCAGCGGAATTGCTCGTAAATGTCAAGCAAGTTGATTCCAAATTATTACGCATCATTGACCGGGCCAACCGTGACATTCTATACCGGGAAAATATCATGGCTTATGACACCTGTTATGAACGTATTTACCGCTCGAATGACAGCATCAACTTCCATGTGGATGTAAATCGCGTAAAAGAAGTCTTAAAACGCAAGGAAGTACGTTTTGGCGTGGAAGATCTTGAGGTCTTAGGAACAGTATTTGTCACTCCAGAAGGTAGAATCGTCGTTTTTGCGGGTGCCGTGGATCAATATTCGGCAGAGAATGCTAAAGACTTAAAAAACATCCTCATAGCCTTATTTCTCTTATTTGTTTTCATCGTAGTGATATCGGGCTGGTTTTTCGCGGGTAGGGCAGTAAATCCCATTTCTGAGGTTATTAAACAGGTTGATTTACTTTCTCCCAAACGGCTTGAACAACGCCTAGAATCAGCGGATTCAGAAGATGAGATAGGGAAGATGGTGGCGACAATCAACCGATTATTGGAAAGAATTGAGAGTGCTTTTCGCTTCCAAAAAACTTTTATTGCCAATGTTTCGCATGAATTGAAGAATCCATTGACGAAGATTTCCTCGCAATTGGAAGTTAGTTTATTAAATGAACGAAATACGGCGGATTATAAACAAACCATTGCATCTGTATTAGAAGATACGCAGGATTTAGCCGCGATTACGGAATCCTTATTGGAGCTCAATAAAATTAGCGTCACCGACTACCAAGCAGGCTTCCAGGTCATCCGAATCGATGAGGTAATTTGGGAAGCTCGTAGCTTGGCCCAAAAGCTAAATTCTACATATAAAGTGCTTTTTGATACGCAATTCATGCCGGACGATGAGGAGCTATTGATGTTGAAGGGCGATGAAAAATTGATGTTGACAGCCATCAAAAATTTGATAGAAAATGCCTGCAAATTCAGCCCAAATAATCAGGCACAGGTTAGCTTGGCCATCCGGGCCAATCATATTGAAATTGAGGTAAAAAACGAAGGAAAAGGAATTCCTGAGGCAGATTTACCATTTATATTCCAACCATTTTTCCGTGGAGAAAATACCGCAAATTCCAAGGGCTATGGCATCGGCTTGTCATTAGTCGAACGAATTATTCACTTACACAATGGGCAAATTTCTGTGAGCTCAGCTTTAAATGACTGGACAACATTTAAGGTGAATTTGCCAATTAATAAATAATTAGAGGTTAGACTTTGGACATTGGACGTTGGACGTCGGAATCAATATTGTAGAGACGCGTTACCTAATATCTTAATAATTTTCAAATTTGTTGTATAATTTATATTATGTTAAATAGAATGTAGAATAAGATCCTATACAGCCATAAGACGCCTTCTTAGTTCTTAGTTCTTAATTCTTAGTTCTTAACTCTTTTCCAAGGTCCAAGGTCCACCGTCTAACGACCAATAAAAAAGCCCCAGGAAATTCCTGAGGCTCTATAAAAAATGACTGAAGTCTAATGACCAAAGTCTAATGTCTATTAATCCACTTGCTTATCGATCTTCAACTCACGATAAACTTGCTTCAAAATCTCCTTCAAATCTTCATCCTTCTTCACTTTCAACGCACGCTCAAAGTATGGAATTGCTAGTTGGTACTTTGCCGCTAATTTCTCCTCTACAGCCTTACCTTCCTTCTTGTATGTTTCCATATCCATCGCGTTTACAATACGCTTGATCTCAGCTCCTTCATTGAAATAAAACGCTCCCATTTGATACAAAGCATCATAATAAGCTGGATCAATGGCCAAAGCACGCTCGTAGAATGATGGAGTTTCCTGCTTCAATGCATCAATTTTACCTGATAATTCAGCAATCTTAGCCTTGTTGGCCGCTTCATCCCCTACTGCCTTCTCTGCTTCTGCCTTCTCCCCTTCTAGTGCCTTTAATTCTTCGTTATCTTTCGCAATCGAAGCCTCTAATTTGTTGATTTGCGATTGAATAACCGGCTTCTGGTTGGGTTTAACCGTTTTTAATTTAGCTTTCGTACGCTTCAACTCATCGATATAAACTTCAGCCTTATCTTTGTGAGAAGCAATTTTACGACGCGCATCAGCCACTTTATTCGAAGCATCCGCAATCTTGTTAACCTCTTCTTTCAAGGTATTCGTCTTATTTTCGTACAATAAACCCAAATTAAACAAGTTCATCACGTCTTTAGGATCCTTTGCGATCGTTTCTTTCAATTGGCCAATCGCTTGATCGATACGATTGAAAGCGATCAACATATTGAATTTCTCATTCTTCAAATCTTTACTTGAAGGATAAATCTCAATTCCTTTATCGATTAATGCTAATGCCTTTTCCTCTTCCTTCGCTCCTTTGTAAATCTGTGCCAATCCATAAATGATAGCCACGTCTTTACCACCAATATTCATGTATTTCTCATAAGCAGCCCGAGCTTCAGCATCTTTTTGGCATAATTGAGCTACAACACCTGTATACATCGCTGAGATTGTATCTTTAGATGCTATTTCAGAGGCTTTAGCCATGTAACGGAAAGACGAAGTATAATCTTTTCCCTGGTATTTAATTACCCCCATGTTCATCAAGGCGCCATAAGCTTTCTCACGCCCTTCTAACAATTTCTCTGCATCTTTCGCAATAGAACCTTTTTTGCCTTCTTTGGTATCCAATTTTACCGCCTCAGCCAAGTAATCCAATGCCTTAAACGATGCATCCAAATCCGTATTCGCTAATGTCGAATCTGGAAATGATGCCAAATCAAAATAAGCTACCGCACGCTCTAACCATAAACGTGGCTTCGTAGGCGCTTTCTTAACGGCTTCATCTGTCTTTTTTACAGCTTCTACAATACTCTTCTTTTGTGCTTCGACCAAAGCCTTATCCGCCTGCGCGAACGTTGAGCCTGCAGCCATCGCCACAGTAATCAGGGTTAAAACTACTTTTTTCATACGTTTAGTTAAATTAAAAAAAAGCCCGTATTCGTATACGGGCCCATAAAATTACTCTTCTGTTAATTCCTCCGCTCCTGCTTCTGCTGAACGCTCCTCCCCTGTTTCTGGTGCTGCTGTATCTTGAACAGCTCCTTCCACGATTTCTACTCCTTCCGCTAATTCAACTTCTTCCGGCTCAGGCTCCTTCTCAATTTTGGTTACTGATGAAATTTCATCCGACTCATTTTTCAAACGAATCAATTTCACCCCTTGCGTATTACGGCCCATGACACGTAACTCGGCCACACTTGTACGGATCAAAATACCCGCCTTCGTAATGATCATTAAGTCATTGTTGTCATTTACCTCCTTAATCGCAACCAAATTACCCGTCTTCTCCGTGATATTCAAGGCTTTAACTCCTTTTCCTCCACGATTTGTCAAACGGTAATCTTCTACTTCAGAACGCTTACCAAAGCCTTTCTCCGAAACAACCAATAATTGTTGAACTTCAGGATCCGACACACAAACCATGCCAATCACACGCTCATCCGCTACACTTTCGTCAATCCAAATACCTTTTACACCCGCAGCGGTACGGCCCATTGGACGAACACGTGTTTCTTCAAAACGTACCGAACGACCTGTGTTCGTTGCAATAACGATTTGATTATTTCCATTCGTTAATGCGACATCCAATAAACGGTCTCCTTCGCGAATCGTAATCGCATTGATACCGTTTTGCCGTGGACGAGAATACGCTTCTAACGACGTTTTCTTAATCGTACCATCTTCTGTACACATCACAATGAAGTTATTATCAATGTAATCTGGATCTGTAATCGACTTCACATTAATCACGGCACGAATCGTGTCACCGTTTTCAATGTTCATCATGTTTTGAATTGGTCGGCCTTTCGAGTTTTTCGATCCCTCTGGAACCGCATAAACACGTAACCAGAAACACTTACCGCGCTCCGTGAAGAATAACAACCAGTTGTGCATCGTTGCTGAGAACAAATGCTCGGTATAATCATCATCTTTCGTCGCCACCGCACGTGAACCTACTCCTCCTCTACTCTGTGCACGATATTCAGTAATCGGCGTACGCTTGATATATCCTTGTGCAGAAACAGTGATCAACATCTCATCATCTGCAATCATGTCCTCAACAGAGAACTCTTCATCCGTCATGTTGATTTGCGTACGACGCTCATCTCCATAACGTTGCTTCATTTCAGCTAATTCATCCTTGATAATCTGTAATTGACGTTCTGGTTTTGCCAAAATATCCTCCAAATCCTCAATTAACTTCATGATCTCTGCATATTCATTCAAGATCTTCTCACGCTCCATGCCCGTAAGACGCTGTAAACGCATCTCCAAAATAGCCTTCGCCTGAATCTCAGATAAATTAAATTTGCTCATCAAACCCTCCTGCGCTGCATTCGGATCTTTTGATTCTCGGATCAACTTAATTACAGCATCTAAATTATCCAATGCAATAATAAAGCCTTCCAAAATGTGCGCACGCTTACGTGCTTCACGTAAATCATATTTCGTCCGACGAACAATGACCTCATTACGGTGCTCCACAAAGTGGTGAATCAAATCTTTTAGATTCAACATCATCGGTCGGCCTTTGACCAAAGCCACATTGTTCACACTAAACGAAGATTGTAAAGCCGAATGCTTGTACAAGTTATTCAAGACTACATTCGCAACCGCATCACGCTTCAAATCAAACACGATACGCATCCCCTGACGATCCGACTCATCGCGAATCTCCGAAATCCCCTCAATCTTTTTGTCGTTCACCAAATCTGCACATTGCTTAATCAATGATGCTTTATTCACCATGTACGGAATCTCCGATACAATGATTTGCTCTTTTCCTGTTTTGGTCGTATCAAATGTGGCATTTCCACGCACAACAATACGTCCTCTACCCGTTTCAAATGCATTCTTAATACCCTGAACACCATAAATAGTTCCTCCCGTAGGAAAATCCGGTGCCTTAATGTATTGCATCAATTCAGGAATAGTTATATCACGGTTGTCAATGTAAGCCGTAATTCCATCAACAACCTCCGTCAAATTGTGTGGCGCCATATTCGTCGCCATACCTACCGCAATACCCGAAGTACCATTCAATAATAGATTGGGAATCTTCGCAGGTAAAACTGTCGGCTCATCCAAGGAATCATCAAAGTTGGGCTGAAAATCAACCGTCTCTTTATTCAAATCCGAAAGCATTTCATCTGCAATACGCTTCAAACGCGCTTCCGTATAACGCATGGCTGCCGGCGAATCACCATCGACCGAACCAAAGTTACCTTGCCCATCAACCAATGGATAACGCAATGACCAATCTTGGGCCATACGCACCATCGTATCATATACAGATGAGTCACCATGCGGGTGATACTTACCAAGTACCTCCCCGACGATACGTGCCGATTTTTTGTACGATTTGTTGTAACTAACTCCTAACTCCTCCATCCCATAAAGTACCCTACGATGTACCGGCTTTAGACCGTCACGCACATCTGGCAAGGCACGAGATACAATGACCGACATTGAATAATCAATGTACGCCCCTCTCATTTCATCTTCGATGTTGATTGGGATAATATTCGTGTGTAATGACATAAATAATGATTTGATTCGTTGAACAAACCGCTCGATAAAATTTCTCTTTTAAAAAAAACAAAGCGGTTTTTCAATAGTTACAAATATCATTAATTCTCCCTATTTTTCCAAGAAAAAATTGAGCAAATCAGGAGAAAATAAATCAATTTTCACATGCAATATTTACCTTTGAAAATCGAACAAATTAAGAGACTTTGAAAAATACATTTTATAAGCTTACGCTTAGCATTTTGATCACCTTATTAAGTGCAATGTCGAACTACTTAGTAGCTCAAACCATTACACGAGGTCCCTATATTCAAATGATTTCTGCGAACGCTTCGCGGATCCGTTTCAGAACCGATGTTGACAGCAAACCAAGTATTATGATTGGCAAATCGCCGAGTGCACTTAATCGCACAATCAAACAAACGGTTTCAACCAAAGAACACGATATCAACATTGACTCCTTAACAAGCAATACACGTTATTATTATAAGCTTGTAACTACCACGCAAACCCTTGGTGATTCTACTTTTTTTTTCCAAACAGCACCAACGCAAGGCTCCAAAACTAAAATCAGCTTCTGGAGCACAGGTGACATGTTTCCAGGCCAACAACAAATTGATACCTACGAAGGCTTCAAAAAATTTATTGGAAACAAATACACTAATCTCTACATCACAGTTGGCGATAATGTATATATGGGTGCCTCAGACAGCGATTTCCAAAAAAACTTTTTCCAAGTTTATCAAAACGGCCCCATTCTAAAACAAAGTGGTACATTTCCCTCCGTAGGAAATCATGATTATGACTACACTTCCCAAAAACAGGATGACCCCAATATCCCCTATTTTCAAAACTTCACACTTCCAACCAAAGGAGAATTGAATGGGGTTCCATCGAATTCTGAGGCTTATTATTCATTTGACTACGGGAATGTACACTTCATTTGCCTCGATTCCTATGCTTGGGGAAAAGACAACCAAAGACTTTTCGATGGACCCAGTGAACAATTAAATTGGCTTGTAAATGATCTAAAAACCAATAAACAAGATTGGACAGTCGTGTTTTTCCACTATCCTCCTTACACAAAAGGATCCTACGATTCTGATGCAAAAAATCCGGATTCAAACTATAACAACCGCTACAATATACCTCTCTTAAATCTTCGAAAATTATTAGTTCCCATCTTCGATACATACAAGGTTGATTTAGTACTCACTGGACATAGTCACGTATTTGAACGCAGTAAACCTTTGTTAGGTCATACCGGAACTTCTGACACGTTTGACCCTATACTACATAATCCATCTTCCTCATCAGGTAAATACAATGGAGAAGAGAATTCATGCCCCTACCTTTTTGACTCGAATAGTCAAAACGGTACTGTATACGTCGTTAATGGCGTAGGTGGGGGAACTAAAAGTCCATTGAGCGACTTTCCACACAAGGCCATGTATTACTCAAATGCAAGTGTTAATGGCTCATTCTACGTTGAAATCGAAAACAATCGTTTCGATGCAAAATTCTTGGATACGAATGGAGAGGTTTTAGACAAATTCACCATATTGAAAAATTTAAACCTAAAACCCACTACGAATTTGACACTTGATTATGGTAAAACAATTGACCTAGCTGCCTCATGGATTGGTCAATATATCTGGTCTACGAATCAAACAAGCAACAGCATTACCGTTAACCCAACGAGTTCAAGTACATTTCAAGTGAGTGATCCACAGAAATGCTTTACGGAAAAATTCAATGTTTCCGTAACCGCACCATTGGGAACACAAGAGTCCCGAGAAATTTCTTTTGATCAATTAAGCATCTTCAATGTTCAAGGTCAATTAATCAAGGAAATTAATCATTCAGGAAAGATCAATGCTGAATTGATGAGTAATTTACCGCAAGGGGCTTTCATTTTCCGCATACTATTCCAACAACAAGAAAGGGTGTTGAAAATAATTAATTAGGATTAACGGACGACTCCCTAACAACGAGTTTGGTTTTCAGGACTTCAATAACAGGCTCCGAGGCATCTACGCGTCCTTCAATTTGATCCAGAATCAACTTCATGACTAACTTGCCAATTTCCTCCAAGGGTTGAGCGACAGAAGAAATCGTGGGTGAAACAATTGAACAGATAGGTTCATTATTAAAACTTACAATTTTCACCTGTTCTGGCACTGCGATTTTTAATTCCCGTAATCCAAGCAAAACACCCAATGCTAAACGATCCGATACGACTAAAATACCATCTGGCGGATTTGTACTTTTCATCAATTGATGTGTTTGGGAAGTAGCCGTGTCTTGAAAATAATCCGAGTGAATAATCAAAGAATCATCTTCTTGAATGCCAACTTCCGCCAAAGCGCGCAAATACCCTAATCTACGCTGATTACTCACCGAGACGTTTTTCGGCCCTGCCAAAAATGCAATACGCTTACATCCATTTTCCACGAGGTGTTTAACCGCCTCATAAGCTGACTGCTCGTTATCAACCATCACCTTAGATGCATGGATTTCATCACTATCCCGATCAAAGAATACCAAAGGAATTCCACGACGTTGCAAACGCGTAATATGGTCTAAATTAACCGTTTCACGTGACAAGGAAATAATAATTCCCTCCACTTGACTTCGAGATAAATTCTGAATATTAATCAACTCACGTTCGAATGACTCTTGCGTTTGGGTAATCAAGATACTATAGCCTGCTTTAATCGCCTCTAATTCAATCGATTTCACAACCGTAGAAAAAAAGTAATAACCCAAATCCGGGACAATCAATCCAATCGTTTTGGTCTTACTTTTAACCAAACTTGCGGCTAATACATTGGGTTGATAATCCAATTCTGCCGCCAAATCCAAGACCGCTTTTTTCGTATCGGGATGAATATCCGGCAAATCACGCAAAGCACGCGAAACGGTTGCTACCGACACATTCAACTGCTTGGCAATGTCTTTGATTGTAACTTGGTGACGCATAGTTTATAATTTACTCCGAATTTACACGCTTTTTTTTGAATTCTACAAGTTGAGATTTTCTATGAGCGAAACGCTCGACTTTCCCCCTTTCATCCCCAACGGTGGCTGCTCCTTCCAAATTTGAATCTCATAACGAGACATGTCCTTATATGTCAATTTTAATCGATCTGCAATGCGCTGTGCAACTGTTTCCAACAAATCTACCGGTTCTGCCATGACTTCTTGGCAAATCGTATATATCTGACCGTAATCGAATGTTTGTTCAATCTTATCAAATGACATTACACTCGATTCTTTAGAAACGCTTACCGATAACACAAACCAATTCCCCAAAATTCGCTCCTCCGGAAATAAACCATGATATGCAAAAAAACGCACATCCTCCAATCCTACCCGATATTCTTGCATAATCTAATTGATTTCGCCTACCTTTCCGCGTGGACCCGTCGTCTTTGCATAGGCTTCCAATACCTTATTCAAAGTTGGCAAACCATCATCCTCAATCGTCGACGCATCTAAATGCTTCCCTTTCTTTACCGCCGGTTTCTTAGTTGGCTTAACAGATGTAGCCGCGGGCTTTGCCTTTGAAACACTTTTTTTCACTGAGGCAACTTTTTTAACGGCGGGCTTACTCGGCTCCGGCTTTACCTCCTCAGGCTTCGCCCATGCCTCAACGCTTGATAAGGTTTGTCGGGCAAAATTGGCCAATTGTCCTGCAATTTCAGCCTGAATTCGCTCCAAACGCTTCAGCTCACGTGTTTGCTCTTTTACCTCTTGTTCGACTTGACCGATCAACTGCTTGCGCTCATTTTCGATAACTAATTTCGCTTTTTGTGCATCTTTTTCAGCCGTTGCCAATAATGTTTCAGCCTGTTTCTTAGCCCCATCCAATACCTTCGAGGCTTCTTTCTCAACTTTTTCTTGCCAACTTTTTTGTGCCTCTTCGGCTAATTTCATCGCACGAAACAAAGACGTTTCTACTTCGCGTAAGCGATTCACCTCTTGCTCCAATGCTTGCACCTTTTCAACGAGAACCGCTTGCTGGCGATTCATCTCCTCTTCAAAAAGCGCGACTGATTGAACATAATCATTCACTTCTTGAACATCAAAACCTCTAAAACTTTTCGAAAAGGATACCTCTGGAATTTGCATAAAAAAAAGCATTTAGGCTAAAATTATAAAAAATTGTCAATCGATTTTCCAAACCGAAATATTTTTATCGTCCGAACCCGAAACCAATAGGTCCTGAAATGAGGTCCAAATCAATCGATTAATCGAATTTTTATGGCCTCCATAACGAGCATAATCCAATACCTTCAATAACTTCAAACTTCCAACCTCCCATATTTTAATGGTCTTATCCATACTTCCTGTAGCCAAATATTGACCACAAGGACTTATAACAATGGAATTGATGGAATAAATATGTGCTGGAACTCCTTCACCTATGGCCTCCCCATTCAAATTCCATTTTCTTATATGCGCATCTCGCCCCACACTGATTAAACAATCTACATGAAACAAAATGGAAAACACACTATTTGTATGAGCCAGCCAGGCATTTTCGAGGGAAAAATCAGGCTTAAAAATGCGAATATATCCATCACTCGACCCGACTGCCATATTCCCACCCGGAATTTTGCAAAAACAACGCACATTCGCCTCACCTGATTTAATTCGCTTTTTGATGGCTTGGGCCGCTTGATCGATTACCGTGATAAGACCATCTTGATGTCCCACCCAAACCTGACCATCCATTATTTCAACTGAATATATTGCTAATTGAGGCAATTGAATCGAAAATACACGGGATTGGTCGGATACTAAGATTCCATGGACACCTTCAAAATTTTGGCCTACCCACAAGATTCCCGATATATCATCATAGGCCATCGCATAAATAGAACCGCTAATTTGCGCGACTACTTTTCCTAGATCTGGCTTGAGGAGGTTCCATTGAACCACCCAGCCATCTGAACCAGCCGAGAAAAACAAATGCGATTCAGCGCCTGTTGAGAGGGCATAAACGGCACCGCGATGCCCAGCAAATGTATCTATCCGGTCTATTTTCACAATCGACAATAATTATAATTACAAAAATGGTAATTTTACAAGCAATTCAACCCTTATGCCCGAAATTTCATCACAGCTTTCGAATACCAGTATTGACACCTATGTCAAACTTTGGAAAATTGAAGAGGCTGCCGATTTCTTTCAAAATTTTCCTGATTCTTGGGCAATGCCTCCGATTAACCCCGTTCAACTAAATAAATGCCTTGAATCTCTCGCTGCGCGATATTGCCTATGGGAATTAATGAAATCTTTGGAACTATCATCATTGGATTTTTTACAGGATGAGAGAAATCGTCCTTATTTAAATCACCCCGATTGGCATATTTCGATCAGTCACTCCTACCCTTTCGCTGCAGCGTGCATCAGCAAAAAGCAATTCACAGGGATTGACCTTGAAAAAAAAGACAGGAATGTACAAAAAATAGCTCCTCGATTCCTAAATCCCTCTGAATTAAGCAATTGGAAAGAAGATTCTCTGAAATTAACCTTGGCATGGTCGGCAAAAGAATCCATCTACAAAGCCTTCAAGCAACCTGGCTTATCTTTCCAACAAGCCATCGCTTTGCAATTTAAAAGCGATCAATTAAACGCTCAGGTGAACCAAGAAGATTCATTTAACGTTGAATATGAACTCTTTGACGAATTCGTGATCACCTTAGTCAATCACTAATCCAAGGAATCAATCATATCCGTCAGCTCATCTTTATGGGAATCATCACCCGCCTTCTCATAAGCCATGATGAGATTTCGTAGGACCCGACGAATTATTTCCAGATTAGTACAAGGCTGATAATAAACCTCGTTTGGCGTTAAATTCAATTGAGCCAAATAATTATCAATATCGACCTTATTGAAGATTAAACCCTTGTTAAAGACATTGATGTAACATTGAACTTCATCCTTCTTATAGGTTAAAACGAACAAATTAGGCAAATTAACGCCATATACGGGAAGACCTAATTTCTGCGCAATCCACATATAGATAACACACAGACTGATCGGATTCCCCTTTTTCGTTTCCAAAACAACATTCAGAAATGAATTATTGGCAGCATGAAAATTCTTCGTGTTGGCTCCAAATTTAAGCTGATCAAACAAAACGCCATTGATGATCTTTAACTGATCCATCGGATGTAAATTCTCACGAATTTGTGGCCAGACCTCGAAATACAATTGGTCCATATCCGCCTTCAATTGCGCAAATGAATATTCTGGGAATCGATAGGTGGCTACGATCCACATCCCCTCCAACAAATCCATCCCCCCTCGCTCCTTCCATTCCAACAATCGTTGTTTGGTAGAATCGAGCTGGAAATCATGAATCATGTTCTCCAACTTACTCTGAACCAAAGGATTAAGACTTAAATTCTCCCATTCGTTTTCTAAAATCGGTATAATTTGAGGACCCAAAGACCGCATTTTGGCTTCAACCATTTCGACTACTTCCTGATCGGAATCATCTAATAATTGAATCATTGCTTTGATTGCGGGTTCTTCCATAGCTGCGTTTTGATGTACAAAAATAGCTAATTAATTGCTTGTATCAAGCGATGAAAAGATTATTCCAAAATTCACTTTTTTTAGCTGAAAAATGGGACTAAATTTGTAGTTGCATTCAAGTGAACAGGCTAAATATGAATATTTTAATTACGGGAGGTGCTGGTTTTATCGGTTCACATACCTATGTTGCTCTTTTAGCGCATGGCTATACCCCGATTATTGTAGACAATTTCTCGAATTCAAACGAATCTGTTATCAGTCAATTAGCCTCAATCACGAATTTACCTGTTGAAATCATCCATGGAGATATCAATAATCCCGAGGTTTTAGACCAGGTATTTTCCCAATATCCCATTGAAGGTGTTATTCATTTCGCAGCCGCGAAAGCAGTGGGCGAATCGGTTGAAAATCCCTTAAAATACTACCGAAATAATGTTGGGGCTACCATCTTGTTACTTGAAAAGATGCAAGAATATGGTGTCAAAAACTTAGTTTTCTCCTCTTCATGTACCGTTTATGGTCAACCCGAAACTTTACCCGTGACGGAGAACTCACCGGTGTTAAAAGCCTTATCACCTTACGGTAATACCAAACAAATTTGCGAGGAAATTATTGAAGAGAGTACACGGGCAAGCCAACAACTTAAATCGATATCATTGCGCTATTTCAACCCCATTGGGGCACACAAAAGCGCTAAAATAGGCGAATTACCGCTAGGACCACCCGCAAATTTAATCCCATATTTAACCCAATCGGTTGCAGGATTACGTGGCCCATTGCAAATTTGGGGAACAGATTACCCAACTCCGGATGGCACAGCTATTCGAGATTATATTCACGTATGCGATTTGGCAGAGGCACATGTGAAAGCATTAGCCTACTTAATTAAACAAAACGAAGCCCCCTTTTACGATTTCTTTAATATCGGATCAGGTGAAGGAAGCTCCGTTTTACAAGTTATTCAAGCCTTTGAAAAGGCAACAGGTAAAAAAGTCAATTATGAAATCCGCGAAAGACGGGCAGGTGATATTACATCAGTTTATGCATCGACGGAAAAATCAAATAAAATATTGGATTGGAAAGCCGAAAGAAGCCTAGAAGAGTCCTTAAAAGACGCTTGGGCTTGGCAAGAAGCAATTTTATAAGTGTATGAAAAAACTCGTTATCACCGGCGGTGCTGGATTTATTGGTTCACATGTTGTCCGTTTATTTGTCAACAAATATCCTGATTACCAGATATATAACCTTGATGCATTGACCTATGCAGGAAATTTGGCCAACAATGAAGATGTTGCTGATAAACCCAATTATCATTTCATCAAAGCTGATATCACCGACGCAAATCATATTGATGCTTTATTCGCAGAACATCAGTTTGATGGAGTTTTGCATTTAGCTGCCGAGTCACATGTGGATCGTTCAATTTCGGATCCTTTGGCCTTTGTAAAAACAAATGTTATCGGGACGGTTAACTTATTACAAGCGGCCAAAAAGCATTGGGCTGGAAATTTTGTAGGGAAAAAATTCTACCATATCTCAACAGATGAAGTTTATGGAGAACTACACAATCCGGAAGAGTTCTTTCTAGAAACGACTCCTTATGACCCAAGATCACCCTATTCAGCTTCCAAGGCTTCGTCCGACCATTTTGTTCGAGCTTTTCATGAAACGTATGGCTTGCCTACGGTCATCACAAATTGCTCAAATAATTATGGCCCCAATCACTTCCCTGAAAAATTAATCCCGTTGATGATACACAACATCATCAACAATAAACCACTTCCTGTTTACGGGAAAGGCGAAAATGTGCGGGATTGGTTATATGTCATTGATCATGCACGAGCGATTGATACCGTATTTCACGATGGGAAAATTGGTGAGACTTACAACATCGGTGGGTTCAACGAATGGAAAAACATCGACCTGGTACACTTATTGTGCAAGATCATGGATGAGAAATTAGGTCGCGCTGCTGGAACATCAGTCCAATTAATTACCTATGTTACCGATCGCGCTGGACACGATTTGCGCTATGCCATCGATGCCAATAAAATCATGAAAGAATTAGGCTGGAAACCAAGCCTTCAATTTGCTGAAGGACTAGAGAAGACAGTCGACTGGTATTTATCCAATGAAAAGTGGCTCAATGATGTCACATCAGGTGATTATCAAAAATATTATACGAACATGTATCAAGGACGATAAGATGAAAGGAATCATATTAGCCGGAGGATCTGGCACCCGTTTACACCCATTGACACTCGCTGTAAGCAAGCAATTAATGCCTGTTTATGACAAACCGATGATTTATTATCCTCTATCCATCTTGATGCTATCTGGGATACGTGAGATCTTGATCATTTCAACCCCACATGACCTGCCCCATTTCGAGAAATTATTAGGCGATGGAGCCAGCATTGGATGTAAATTCGAATATGCCGTTCAACCGGAACCGAATGGTTTGGCACAAGCATTTGTCATTGGAGAAAAGTTCATTGGAAAAGAAAAAGTGGCTTTAGTCTTAGGAGATAACATTTTTTATGGTTCTGGTCTTAGCAAATTGTTGCAGGCCAACAATGATCCGGACGGCGGTGTGGTTTATGCTTATTCGGTTAATGACCCAGAACGCTATGGTGTTGTCGAATTTGATTCAACCAATAAAGTGATTTCGATCGAAGAAAAACCAACAAATCCCAAATCGAATTACGCGGTTCCAGGGCTTTATTTCTATGACAATGATGTAGTTGAAATTGCCAAAAACATCGCACCTTCTCCTCGTGGAGAGTACGAAATCACGGATGTCAACAAAGAATACCTAAAACGCGGAAAATTATCGGTAGGTATTCTAAACCGTGGAACAGCTTGGTTAGATACAGGCACATTTGCCTCCTTAATGCAAGCGGGGCAATTCGTTCAGGTAATCGAAGAGCGTCAAGGCATGAAAATTGGCTGTATTGAGGAAGTTGCGTATCGCATGGGCTACATCAATGCTGAACAATTAGAAACGATCGCAAAGCCTTTAGTTAAAAGCGGATACGGACAATATTTATTGAATCTATTACGCTAAGAGGTAGCCTGCTAATAAAGCGGCTGAAAACAAGGCAATGGCCGGCAATTTCCCCGACTGCGCCAATAGAAAAGAGCCCAATACAACGGCGATGGCAACCCCATCGCCGTTGACGATTAAAGGTGACATAAAGGCATAAACAGCTACAATCGTCAGACCAACGGATGAAGCTTGAATACCTGCTAAAGAAGCCCGGATAAAGCGATACTGCTTTAATTGGCCCCAAATCCGATACACAAAAAAGATCAAAAAGGTTCCGGGCAAAAACACGCCCAGTGCACCAATCGCACTACCCGTCAACTCGCCTAAAAATCCATAATCCCGCATCAACAACACGCCTAAATATGACGTCAAGGCAAATACAGGTCCCGGAAGGGATTGTGATAGCGCCATCCCGGTCAAAAAATCATCCGAGCGAATCAAGCCTTTAAATTCAACAAACTCGGTATAAAGCACCGGAGCCAAAACCTGGCCACCTCCAAAAACGATACTTCCATTTCGGTAAAAATTTTCGAACATGCGAATCGGATAATAATCCGTCACATGCCCTAAAATGGCTAAACCTAGTAAGAATCCCCAATACAAATTGAAATTTGCCCAAGGGATAATCATTTTATGTTTATTCTGCCGGGGAAATTCCTTGAAATTCAGTGAAGAGATTCCTCCACCGAAGACTAACACAAGTGGAAAAATATAAGGACTTGGGAAAGCAATCCCAAGCGCCAAGGTTAACAAAAATATAAAGACGTACATCGGGCTTCGAATCACCTTCTGAGCCATCATCCAGCCCGCTTGCAAGATCAAACCAATTCCAACAGGCAAAACAAATTGGAGCACGGCCCGATTTGTCAAATAGGTCATCCCATAAGCCGCAGCAGTCATGATGAAAACGGCAGGCGTAATCCACACGATGAGGGTTAAATAAGCTAAACTTGCCCCTCCCCGCTTTAAACCTATGGCCGTAATCATTTGTGTGGAGGTGGGCCCGGGCAACACGGAACAGAGCGCCTGAATTTCAAACAACTCTTCTTCAGTCAAATAGGCCTTTTGGTGAACCAAACGTTTCAAAAAAAGGGCCCAGTGTACCTGTGGCCCTCCAAATGATGTTGCAGCCAAGATCAACACATCCCATAAGAAATTTAGATGCTTTGGCTGTTTCAATTTATTTTTTCTTTAATCCTAATTCGATTAATCGCTCATTCAAAAACTCACCTGCCGACATATCCGTGTATAATTTTGGATATTCCGTTGAGACACAAGATGGCAAACAAGTCAAATCCATTTCAGAGCGAGGATGCATGAAAAAGGGAATGGAATAACGCGATGTTCCCATTTTCTCTCGTGGCGGATTGACCACACGGTGAATGGTAGATTTCAATTTATGGTTGGTCAAACGATCCAACATATCCCCCACATTCACCACAACTTGATCAGGCAAAGCCGTAATCGGGATCCATTTCCCGTCCATACGTAAAACTTCCAACCCTTCTGCTGAGGCACCCATCAACAACGTAATCAAGTTGATGTCTCCATGAGCTGCCGCACGAACGGCACCCTCCGGCAAACTATCCGGATCCGCAATTGGGAAATAATGAATAGCACGTAAAATAGAGTTTCCATTTTTCACACGAGATTCAAAATAATCCTCCGGTAGTTCTAAATAAAGCGCGATAGCGGCCAATAATGCCTTTCCTGCAGCTTCTAACGTTTGAAATGCTTTGACTGCATTCAGTCCAAATTCAGGATATTCTGCAGGAAATACATTAGCTGGATATTCATCCCATACCGAATCTCCATCCGCTTTATGAGGCTGACCCACATGGTAAAATTCCTTCAAATCCGGCACTTTAAAGCCTTTGGCGGTCTCTTTTCCTTTCCCCACATAGCCACGCTGGCCAGCAATTCCTGGAATTTCATAGGCCTGTTTCAAAGAATCTGGCGACTGAAAAAATGTTTCTACCCCTTGGTATAAAGCATTGGTAAATTCATCGGATAACCCATGACCTTTAATCGCCACAAAACCAATCGTATTGAAAGCTGCACCTAAATCTTGAACAAATTTTTGCTTGCGAACTGGGTCTCCCGATTGAAATTCGGCTAAATCCAAGGAAGGGATTTCATCTAGTAACATAATTGTTGATGTTGTTATTTATTAAATTGCTGGGACACAAAATCCCAGTTTACGACATTCCAGAACGCGTTGATGTAATCAGCACGTTTGTTTTGATATTTTAAATAATAGGCATGCTCCCAAACATCCAAGGCCAAAATAGGCTTTCCTTTCACCTCGGAAACGTCCATTAAGGGATTATCCTGGTTAGGAGTAGATGTAATTACCAATTTACTATCTTTCACAAGTAACCAAGCCCAACCCGATCCAAAACGCGAAGTTGCCGCTTTTCCGAATTCAGCCTTTAAATTTTCTAACGAACCAAAGTCCTTTTGAATTTGAGCCAATAAATCCGCACTCGGTTGTTTACCCGTGGCAGGAGCCAATAATTGCCAGAAAAAGCTATGATTCCAATGTCCTCCCCCATTGTTGCGAACAGCTACAGGCTGAGTAGAAACAGTAGCTAATAACTCCTCCAATGATTTAGTTGAAGCACCCACAGCTTTATTTAAATTATCCACATAAGCTTTGTGATGGCGATCGTGGTGAATTTCCATGGTCAACTTATCAATATGCGGCTCTAAGGCATCAACAGCATAAGGCAATGCAGGTAAAGTAAATGGAGCATTTTCCATCACTTGACGAGAACGAAAACTTGACAAAAGCACTCCGGCTCCCATCAATTGTAAAAATGTATTGCGTTTCATATTGAATAGTTTAATTATTCGTAAATCACCCGACCTACGATACTCCTACCTAACGTAATCTCATCTGTATACTCTAAATCCCCACCAATCGGGATACCGCGCGCAATGGTGGATATTTTAATCGAATATTCCGCCAATTTCTTTGTTAAATAAAATGCTGTCGTATCCCCTTCCATCGTAGGACTCAAACCTAAAATCACTTCATCAAACTCGCCCGAGGCAATCCGTTGGATCAAGGAATCAATGTGTAAGTCACTTGGCGATACACCTGCCAATGGCGAAATTATACCCCCCAGCACATGGTATAAGCCTGTATATTGTCCTGTATTTTCAATGGCCATGACATCACGTAAATCCTCCACCACGCACAAAATCTTCTCATCACGCTTTGTACTGGCACAAATTCCACACAAATCTCCATCGGAAATCATGTGACATTTAGGGCAAAACTTCGTTTCTGTACGCAATTGAACCAAGGCATGTGCTAATTGCAAGGATTGCGTTTCTGGGCGCTTTAATAAATGTAAAGCTAAACGCAAAGCAGATTTCTTCCCGATACCTGGCAATTTGGAAATCTCTTCCACCGCCTGTTCTATAATCCGAGAAGGGTACGTATGCATCATAGGTTAAATATCAACAGATTCAATTTCAGCCGAAATACCTCTTCGACAAATTTCATTGCGCATGCTTAGTAAATCCTCATATAGTCCCGACTTCACACCACATTTACCCCGAAAATGGATCATTAAGGTACATTGCTCGGCTTGTTCAGCGGTATGTTCACACACCTCAATCAAGGTAATAATCACATATTCAAAGGAATTTACGTCATCATTGTAGACTACTAATTGATGACCAAACGAGGTGGCCTCTTCCAATAAAACCTCAACATCCGTTTGCTCTTGTGCTTGTTCAGCAAAAGAAAAAGCGTTCATCAAATCAATATCTTGTGAGAAATCCATATTTTTGAAAGAATTAATTCACCACTTACAAATCTACTAAAAATCCGTTAAACCTCTATGTCTGTACAATTAGCCGGTGGAATTCTAGCCATCTATTTTGGACTTCTACTTGTCATCTCATACATAACGTCGCGTGGAGCGGATACCAACGACTTTTTCACGGCAAATCGGCAATCCCCATGGTGGCTCGTCGCCTTCGGGATGATTGGTACCTCTATTTCAGGATTAACCTTTATTTCAGTGCCTGGAGCAGTTGGAAAAACCTATTTCACCTATTACCAGGTTATATTAGGCCATTCTTTGGGCTATTTAACTATCGCATTGGTGTTAATGCCATTGTATTACCGACTCAACCTCATTTCGATTTATGGCTATTTAGAGAAACGCTTTGGGTTTTGGGCCTATAAAACCGGCTCGGCTTTTTTCCTATTATCTCGTACGATTGGCTCAGCAGCACGCTTGTATTTAGCTGTAAATGTGCTCCAAATCGCCATTTTCGAGCCGATTGGCGTACCCTTTGTCTTAACTGTTTTTATATCCATTGCGCTTATTTGGTTGTATACACATCGCGGAGGCGTTAAAACGATTATTTGGACCGACACCTTGCAGACCTTGTTTTTGTTGGTGGCCTTGTTCATTACGATTGTATTGGTAGGCCAACAAATGCACATGGGTATCGGGGAGATGATTCAGACGATCCAAAAAAGCCCATATTCGCACATGTTTGAATGGGATTGGAAGAACCCACATTTCTTCGGCAAAGACTTCCTAGCAGGGGTGTTTATTGCGATTGTAATGACGGGCTTAGATCAGGATTTGATGCAGAAGAATTTGACCTGCAAATCCATCGGTGAGGCCCAGAAAAACATGTTTTGGTTCTATTGGGTTCTCCTGTTTATCAATCTCCTATTCTTAGCCTTGGGTGCTTTATTGTACATCTATGCCCAGGCAAATCAGATTGCAATTCCAACCAAAACAGATGAATTATATCCATTACTGGCCTTAGGAGGCAACTTTGGTACATTGGCTGCTGTGACCTTTTTATTGGGCATCATTGCGGCATCCTATGCGAGTTCTGATTCGGCATTAACGGCACTGACAACCTCATTTTGCATCGATTTCTTGCGGATTGAGAAATTTCAGGAGACAAAACGAGAAAAAATTAAACACCGCGTTCACATTGGATTTTCAGTCTTATTTTTCATCGTGATTGGACTATTCCATGTGTTTAATAATCAGGAATTGATTGGGGCTGTATTCAATTTAGCCGGCTATACCTATGGACCTTTGTTGGGCCTCTTTGCCTTTGGATTATTCACCCAAACAGCCATTAAAGATCGATATGTCCCTTTTGTCTGCGTAGCTTCCCCCATCATCACATTTGTACTGGAAACACAATCGCAGGCCTTATTTGGTGGATTTGGTTTTGCCAAACTGATACTCAATGGAGCGATTTGCTATCTATTGTTGTGGAGTATTCGTGAGAAGGCTAAAATTTAATCGCATTTCGAATGGCGAAGTAGATTACATTTTCCCCGCTTCCTGTACTTTTCAAATAAGTACCCGCTTGGCAATAGCCAATTTCCGCTTGAAAAAAATAATGTTTTGTGGGTACGTAGTTGATATCGAGAGCATAGATATCGCATACCTTCCATGCATCCGATGTCATTTTCTTTGGGTCATACGGACGTAATTGCGTCATATTGGGTGTATACAAGCCATCGTTCTTACTTGTCCGTTGCACGAAAGAGGCACGCGCAGTCACAAGCCATTGAGTTCCCTTTTGATAGCGAATATAAGGACTGAGATTTAGCGTATTTGAAATATTAAGGGCGACAGTTTGTCCAAAAGGAGGTCGAGCAAATAAGGTGTTAAACGTATTCAAATATTCATCATTTGAGGTTTGGTCTCCGGGAACAAAGTTCCCACTAAAACCGATATACCGATGAGGTTTAACTGCAAGATTCACATCCCATACAGCCATAAAAGATTGAATAGCGAGGGTTTTAAAACGACCGAGCTGTTTGGAAATCTCGAAATCATAATTAAAACGCCGCGGATTGGAATAGGCGTGTAGACCCAAGGTATGCCTGTTTTCGGCCCCTATTGAAGAATAGTATTCGCGCGCATAGGATTCGAAATAGTAGTAATAAGCATCCAAGTTTACTTCCTTCACAATTCGATCATATTTAACATGAATACCTGCTAACTTTTCTGTCGATAACTCATCGTCAAACGCACCTAGATTCAATTTAACGGGATGAGTGTAAAACAAATCCGTTTTGATGTTCTTTTGTTTGTGAATTAGGTGAGCCCCTACAAAACTTTGCCGATTATTGGGTCCTTCCCGAGAAGCTATAAAACGCTCCTGCCCAAATAGCAATTCTTGTCGGCCCAAACGCAATATCCATTGATCTTTCAATTTCAATTCTGCAAACCATTGATGAAAACTGAAAGTGTTCTGTTCTACTTGGGAGGTGATTGGATTAGGATTCAAAAATCGAACCGTATTATTGATTTGAGCGAATAAACGAAATTTAGGATGAACTTGTAAATCACTGTGAATTAAGAGTCGATGCAACCATTGATGTGGATTCTCGGTTACATAAGAAGTAGGAATTTGCCCAAAGTTGGCATGTGTATAATTCTGATAATGTTCTCTGATTTCTCCTCCTAAGCTTAGTGTTGTTTGTCCAAAAACAGGAAGATATTTTAAATTTTCATCCCAAGATTTCCTTGTTGTATCAGATTTTAGATAGGAAAAATCATCTTCAAAGCGCAAGCGAGCGATATGCTGTGCATTTGATGTTTGAAAAAATCCCAAACTCAAGCCCAATACCAAACTGGAAAATAGATAAAATTTCAAATTCTTTTGAAAATGATTATTGTACCAAAAAACAAAGATATTTTTTTTTACTGAAGAGACTGCACTGAATAGGTTAGGAAAATAAACGCTTGTTATGAAAACAACTAAGTACATGCAAGATGATTTCGATATTGCAGAAATGGCCGAAAACAAAAAAACCACTCGCCCTGAGTGGTTTTTTGCCTACCTAAGTAGTCCGTACGGGAATCGAACCCGTGTTTCATCCGTGAAAGGGACGTGTCCTAACCCCTAGACGAACGGACCATTATTTATTTTGGTGGCACAAAGGTAGGCTTTTCCCTTTTAAATCCAAAACCTTGATTCAAAAAAAGCGTATTTTTTTCTAATTTATTTTCGCTATTTTAGCCTTATCATTGAAACTGAACCCCTTATGGCAAATGTAAAACCTTATTCCCGACTGACCGATTTTGACGTCGCGCTTTTCCTAAATGGCAAACACACACGCCTTTACGAAAAATTAGGTGCATTCGAAATCGAACATGAAGGAGAAATCGGAACTTTTTTTGCCGTTTGGGCACCCAATGCCGAAGCGGTTCATGTGATCGGTAACTTTAATTTTTGGGATAAATTTTCACATCCCTTGATGAAACGCTGGGATTCCTCTGGAATTTGGGAAGGATTTATTCCTGGAGTCCGCCATGGCGAAACCTATAAATACGGCATCCAAGCAAAATCCGGCGAATATTTAGAAAAACTTGACCCCATGGGTCTGTTTTGCGAAACTCCTCCCAAAACCGCTAGCATCGTTTGGTCCACCTACAAAGAATGGAACGACGCGCCTTGGATGGAGAACCGCAAAGCCAAAAATGCCTTGGACGCTCCCATGTCCGTATATGAGGTCCATTTAGGCTCGTGGCAAAAAACACTCGATGATCAATACCTGACCTACGACGATTTCGCAGAAAAACTCGTTTCCTATGTTAAAGAAATGAATTTCACCCACGTGGAATTCATGCCGGTCATGGAACATCCCTACGCTCCATCATGGGGATATCAAATTACCGGATACTTTGCCCCTTCGTCTCGTTTTGGCGACCCACAAGGCTTCATGCGCCTCGTAGAACGCTTTCACCAAGAAGGCATTGGCGTTATCCTCGACTGGGTTCCCTCCCACTTTCCTGGCGATGCACATGGTTTAAAAGATTTTGACGGAACGGCTATTTATGAGCATCCAGATCCGCGGAAGGGGTATCACCCCGACTGGAAATCCTATATTTTCGATTACGGTCGCACCGAGGTCCGCAGCTTTTTATTATCCAACGCCGCATTTTGGTTGGAGCGCTACCACGTCGATGGATTGCGCGTAGATGCCGTGGCATCCATGCTTTACCTCGATTATTCGCGTAACGACGGTGAATGGATTCCAAACGAATTCGGAGGAAATCATAACCTAGATACGATTTCATTTTTACAGGATCTCAACGTACACATGTATGGCGAATTCCCTGATATTCAAATCATTGCAGAAGAATCAACATCCTTTAATGGGGTAACCAAACCGGTATTCATGGGTGGTTTAGGCTTTGGCCAAAAATGGATGATGGGCTGGATGAACGATACCCTTCGTTTTTTCCAAAAAGATCCGATTTACCGCCAACATCACCTTAATGAGTTGACCTTCTCCCTGATTTATGCTTTTACGGAGAATTTTTGCTTACCGCTTTCGCACGACGAAGTAGTATACGGTAAAAACTCCTTGTTGAATAAAATGCCAGGGGATGATTGGCAGCAATTTGCAAATCTCCGACTCCTGTTTTCTGAACAATTCACACATCCAGGCACGAAATTAATCTTCCAAGGGGGTGAATTTGGCCAAAGAGAAGAATGGAACCACAGTGTGAGCCTAGATTGGCATTTGACCGAATATGCGCCACACAAAGGGATTCAGGCGACGATGAAGGCACTTAATAAACTCTATCGCGAAGAACCTGCTTTATACAAAAAGCAGTTTTCACATGAAACCTTTGAATGGTTAGAATCCAATGATCAAGGGAATTCCGTGGTAAGTTTCTTACGCAAGGGTGAAACCAACAAAGAAACTTTGATCGTTATCTTGAATTTAACACCCGCGCCACGCGAAGATTACCGCATTGGTGTTCCATTACCAGGTGTTTGGAAGGTATTGTTTAATTCCGATAAAGGTGAATTTGGAGGCTCCGACTACCCTACGAAAGGTGCAGTTATGACAGAAGAGTATGGCTGGCATGGCAAGGCATTCTCGATTTCCATCAATCTCCCTCCTCTTTCTTGTTTGATCTTAAAGGCTTAATACAAAAGGGCGGAAACAATAAAGACTCAGAAAAATTCCGAGCCTTTATTCAATCCGCCTAAGTAGTATTTATATAAATAAGCCCGTTGAGAGGCTATTTAAATCAAAATTGTACACAAAAATACTACTATATTTCAATTATTGAAATTTGTCGGCAGAAAATTTATACTATTCAAATAATTAATGTTTTTTCGCCAAGATATCCTCCATATCGGAGAGCTCAACTTCCAAAGCTTTGGTCGAAATCGTTATCTCCCATGCACTCAACATCAATGCGACGCTCATACCTAACAAAGCAATTCCGAAAAACCAGCGCGCAACCAATTGCATCTCGAAGAAGATAAAAAACATGCATATGACACTTAGAATCAAACTGACGATCGCGATGATTTGCATGTTTTGAATCAATTTCATGCGTAAACGGAGATTTTCAATTTGCTTCAAAATTGAATCGTCAGGGTTTTGTTGGAACTTCTCATGCAGCCCACGAATCAGCGATGCCATGGACATGAAACGATTCGTGAAAGCAATCATCAACAAAGAAACCGTTGAGAATAATAATGCGGGAGTACCTATGCCTAATTCCATCTTATTTGATATAATATTCGTCTAAATACATCGACATCTCTTCTTGAATCTTCTTCGCCTCGCGTTTCGCATCAATCGCAGGATTGTCTCCTGCATAAATGATTCCACGGGATGAATTCACCAAAAGACCCACGCGGGAATTCATGGCGTATTTAGCAACATCTTCCAAACTACCCCCTTGCGCGCCTACACCGGGAACCAAAAAGAAATTATCCGGCGCAATTTCACGCACCTTTTGCAAGAAATCAGAGCGAGTCGCGCCGATTACGAACATCATTTCCTCCGGGGAACCCCAACTCTGGGCTAAACGCATTACGCGTTCATACAAAGGAATGTAATCTTCCGACTTCGTCATTTGGAAATCATGACCACCTGGATTTGAAGTTAAAGCTAATAGTATGACCCATTTATCTTCAAAACGCAAGAAAGGCTCCACAGAATCATGTCCCATATAGGGTGCGACAGTAACAGAATCGAAATTAAATCCGGCACAGCACGGGTCAAAAAAGGTTTGTGCATACTTGTAAGCTGTATTTCCAATATCCCCGCGTTTCGCATCAGCGATGGTAAATACATCCTTTGGCATGTATTCCATCGTCTTTTGTAAACTCTCCCATCCTTTTGGACCAAAGGCTTCGTAAAAGGCGATATTCGGTTTGTATGCTACCGCATAATCAGCTGTCGCGTCAATCACCGCTTTATTAAATGCAAAAACGGGATCTGCCTCTTTTTGAAATGCGGCAGGAATTAAAACGGGATCCGTATCCAAGCCCACGCACAGAAATGAGCGCTTATTTTCTATATGCTTAACTAATTCGGTTGAATTCATGGTGATTTAGGAAAAGGCATTGTATTAATGCCTAA
>JACCDY010652063.1_pt1 | contig 50260 bp, 37 predicted proteins | sample 7446391 | NCBI WGS metagenome assembly JACCDY01 (sample SAMN15323451, study PRJNA562643) | freshwater metagenome | isolation source: river surface water | place: USA:Blue River Watershed | collected 2017-08-18
AGAAACAACTTTTAGTTGTTCTGTTTCTGGTTTTAAGTTATTTGCTATTGCTGCAGATTCAAAAGTTTCAGATAAATTAGAAACAGGATCAGTCACAGTCTTAGTCTCTTTATATTTTTTATTACTATTATCGCCACTATTACTACTATTACCACGTTTAGTTTTATACTTCAAATACTTTAACTTGTAGTACAAATATTTACTCATATATAAAATAGAATAATAAAATAAATAATTTAATCTGATTCATATCCATAGTCATCATTAAACTCAGGTGTTTCATTTGCATAAATTCGGCCATGTACTTTGTTCATATGGTTATAAATTTCTGAATACTCAAATTTACCACCACATTCAAAACACCAATGGGCCCCACAAGGACAACTGATATGATTGCATCCAGCATATCTTATTGTAGGATGTGCACATTCGGGACAAGACTTAATTTCTTCGTGTGGATTAGTTGAAGACTTGGTAGTTTCAAACTCAATACGTGCTTGTACACATTGTTCACATTCAAAGTTTTCAAATCTAGGAGCTTGACCTTCAACACCACATGCTCTATCTCCACATGGTTTGATTAATCTACAACGAACACACCATCCATAGTAAAACCCAGGGTCCATTGTTGGTAGTCCTCCAGGTCTTGAAAGTGTAATTGCTCCAGGGCTCCACCAACGTGAAATTACTTTAGGTGTTGGAACTCTTGAACAAAACATACACCCACAATGGCGAACATTAACCACATGACCCAATTTATTTTCAGAATACCATGATAATCCACAGTCCTGACAAAGTACTTGATCACATCCTGATCTTCCACATGCTTTACCAAGTTCAGAATTAGGTTTAGGTTCACAACACAAGTCACAACAAGCGCGTTCAATGTAATGTGAATCAATTGCTTCAACAATTTGATCTACAATTTGATCCCAGTTTTTAACCAATTTATTTGACCAAATTATTTGATAGGATTTGATTTCCTGGGGATCAAGTGGTTTGATTGATTGAAGTTTGCAAAACATTTCAATTAAATTGCTACTGACTTCAACAGACCCATCAACTCGATCAAAACCAACTAACTTGTTAATTAAGTTTAAGTCAATACCATCAGTATTGGAAAGTAACTTTCTAATAGTCAATTTGTGAGTTTTATAACTGGATTTAAGTATAGGATAACCAAGTTCACAAGGTTTGCATACACCCCCAGGTAGACCATTATTAAGCCTAGTTACAAATTTATGAGAACAAATTCTACAGGTTTGATTTACAGGGCTAAATCCTTTAGCACATTCGTGACAAAGGGACTTGCCCATAATATGAATTCCTCGGTCTCGTGAATAAAATGAATTACAACATGAGCATCTAACCATGAATGTGGCTTCCGGTGTTGGTTGAACCTTAGGCGTGGTTCCGTAAACACAGTACCCACAAGTCATGCCATTAGCTGACATTAAAGATATAGGTCTTGATAGACTGCATTGTAAACAAGTTGTATGATGATCAGGTCTAACACCATCCATAGATGTGAATATTTCAGTTTCAACATTTACATTCATTTCAGGAATACGATTGCATAAAGTTAATTTAGTTAACTTAGTTATAATTTCTAGCTCTTGAGGTGTTAAGAATTCTTTTCCAGGACCAACACACAAGTATAAAAATTTAACTTGGAAGTTTTCAGGAATTTCAGGTTTAGCTTGAGAATCAATTGCAAAATTTAACCAAGTACCTTTAAACTTTGTAAGGAACTCTCTAGCTTGTGTGTCTAACACAGTACCAAGTGCTAACATAGCTAAAATAGCTTGAAGTCTTCTACCAGAAAACTTTGTTCCTGGTGCAACCAAATGTAGAATTAATGAGAATAGCCTTTCAACTGATATTTTTAAAGGTAGACTAGAACCAGAACTATTAGTTAGATCAAAACGCTTCATAGGATTAATTACAATTCTCGCATAAATGTTTTTAATTACAGCTTGGTCAGCTGCGCCAAGTGATCTTAACAGTCCAACCATATCAGCTGGTTCAGATTTATCACCAATATCACGCATAAATTCAATACAGCCATTAAGATCAACCTTTTCTTGTTGAACCATATCTTCTAGCTCACCCCTAATCTCTTCAATCATATTATAAGATTCTTTAAGCCAGGAATCAAATTTTGTTCTTGGTCCAGTAGCTAAAGATTTTTTGCAAGTTTCAATTAACTGAATAAGTTCATCTCTTTTAGGTTCTTTTCTCATTGAACAAATTTTTCTCCAAATTTTCCCAAAAATTTTATTGGAAGTAATAGTTAAAATATCATCTCGAATAATTTGTTCAAATAAGTTAAAAACCATATTTGTATAAGTAGTATCTAAACCAAGTCTTGTAACAGCACTAGATAAACCACTTGCTAGTTCAGGTTGAACAATAGAAATTTCTTGTGTAACTAATGAATAATATTTAATTAGATCTACTTCTGAATTTACTACTTCTGAATCTCTTTTTTGTTCTAAAGAAGGCCATGAACTTTTCTTTTTTTGTTCAATAACTTGGTTGTCAAAAGTTAAATTTTCCTCAGCACCAAACCATCCATTAAATATCCCAAGAATATCATTTTCTAATGAATTAATAGAAGTGGATATATAAAATCCATTTGTAGTCATAGCTAAAGAAGCATACAAATTAAATCTGCAAGTGGATAAACAATTATATACAATTGGTTGAAGTAAAAATTCTTGAGTTAATTCATTCCAATCAAAACGTTCTTCACCTAGAGCAGCAAATTCACATTCACCTTCTGAATCTAAATTTCCAGAACTAGATTCATGAGCAGGTGCGTCAGTTAAATGGAGTAGATAAATTTTGTCATTAGATCCATCTAATCCCTCTGGTAAAGTATCAAGTATATGATAAAAACAGGTTTTAACAGCTTCGGGAGTTCCTCCTCCACCAGATGCAACTAAACTCTTTGAAAATGTAATTAAAGTTAAATTATCAGGATCAGTCCATCCAGTTGAAGTAACAACAGGTTTGGAATCATAGTCCTTGTATGAAACCACACAAATCTTTTTGAATGAACCAGTTAATGCTGAAATTCTAATAAACTGTGGGATCATTTTGTTCAAAGTAGCAATCCATGAACCCATAGATCCAGTAGTATCAATAGCAATGCATAAATATGTTGACATTGGGATAATTAATTTAATTAAGTTTAATTAAATTAATCCAATAAATCTAAAAAATCAATTTTTCCACAATATTTCCTTGAACAAACCACTTGTATGAATCACAAAGCTCAATTAGTTTTCTCTTCCTAGATCCTAGTTCTTCCTCAACTTGTTTTTCATCTAACTCTTTAATTTCTTCAAGTACTTGAGTAAAAGTTTCAGGTTCGGCCCAACTAACTAACTCTTCAAAAAGTTTATTATACCAAGGATCACCAGATTTTTCAGATATAACCCAAATACTATTAAGTATTAATGGAATAATTCTATGAACTTCTAAAATAGTTTTACCTTGATAGTAATGAATATTTAAACCAAATCTTGTATTTGAATAGATTGTTTCAAATTCTTGACCCCAACATTTATTTGACAAATACATATTAAATGATTTAGTCTTAGCTAATCCATGTAATGGTTTAATTATATCTCTTCTTCTTTCATTCATTAACCCAACAAAACTAAATTCAATTGATTTGTCAGCCCAAGATATATTTTGGCTTGTAGAAAATTTCATAGAAGGAAACCAACCCAATGGAAAGAATTTAGCTACTAAATTTTTATTTAAACTAAGCCAATTAATATTTTCTTTAGAATAATCCCAAATTTCTTGTGCTCCTGTCATTCTATCCCAAAAGGTTTGATCAAATTGAGTAGTACTAATAACTTCAAACTGTTCAAAATTCCAAACAATATATTTAGTATAAGATGGAATAATTGGAGTATTTTGCAAACCTAAAATAATCCATATTTCAGAATTAGATTTAGATGCTTTAGTTTTAATTTTATCAGTAATTTCATAAATTACTTGCCGATTTGTATCTAAAGTTTTATTATATCTTGATATTAACCAGCCTAACCCTTCTGCAATTGTTTTAAAATAAATTGAACTATAGTAAATTTTTATCATTAATGTATTCAGATATTTTATTTTGGTTCAGTTATACTTATAAAATTTCCAAACTGTTTATAAAGTTCTCCTAAAACTGAGTTTGTAGGTTGGACTTGTGTTTGAATAGGTTTTGTAGATTGGATAGGATTTGTTGATTGAATAGGATTTGTAGATTGAGTTTTATTTAATTCTAATCTAACAAGTTTATTTAGTTTTTCAAATTCAGCATCTTTATTTAAATTATCATTTTCTAATTTAACGAGTTTTTTAGATAAATCGCGAATAGCTTGATCTTTCTTTTTAATTATTTTGGCTAATTTAATTTCTTTAGCTTCACATTCAGCACATGGTTTGGCTAGCATTTGAGTCATATTTTTAATAATATCAGTTTTATCCTCGCATGGTCTACAAACTAAATGTTCTTTCTTTGATAAATTAATTTCATCTTTAAGTTGTTCAATTAATTTATCTTTAGATTTACAAACTTTGCATTCAGATAGATCGGAAGTAAGTTTTTGAAGAGTTTGGGCTTTAACTTTACAAGATTCACAAGATTCATTAGAATTAGAAGATTCTTTACTAGATTCTAATTTAATATATTTGTCATGGAGTTTTTTTAAAAGTTTTTTATATTCATCAATTTGTTCAGTATGTGCTGTTTCAATGTGTTCAATAATATACATTTTGGATATTAAAGTATTAATTTTTGGTTTAATATTTGTGACATAGTTAATAATTTCATTTGCAAAAGAAGGGTCTGATATAATTCGTGAAACAAGTTCAGCACTAGATAATTGAATACTCATAATATAAATTCAATAGATAAAAATTTTATCTTAAATAAATTTATATGGAAGATATTTCTAAATTGAATAAAATTCTTGATGAATTAAAATTTAAATATAATATCACACAACCAACTAGTTCTGAATCATTTACATTAGAAGAAACAATTGCTTTACTTGCAAATTTAGAAACTAAATATAGACCTGTATTTACTGCAAAAACAAAGTATGGTATTTTAGAAGATTTAGTTTCAAAGTTAGAATTTGAACTATGTGTTAAAGAATCAAAAAATGTTGACTTGGTTTTAAATGAAATTATAAAATGTTTAAAAAATGAAACATTAGAATCAAAAGGGTTGTGTGCTAAACAAATAAATAAAATGCTTGAAACAAATTATTTCAATTCAAACATTAAGAAAAAACTGATGGCAATAGTTGAGTTAATGGTATAAATTCTTAAAAGGCAATTGCTAATTAAACTAACTATAAATTCGCCAAGAATAATTACATACTTCACACTGAACAAAAATAGTCATAGGTTCATCAGCAGATCTAGTTTGAAGAGAAAATACTTTACATTTTCTTTGTTTACATTTTCTGCATTCATATGCATCAGAAGTAGCCATATTATTTTTTTTATGTTCAATAAAGTCTCTCTTTTTAATAATAGTTTCCCATGTGGTTGGATTAAGTTCTTCTGGTGAAGCAAAAGGAATTTTTTCAAGAGGCATTTCTTTTCTTAAAATTTTGATTAATAGTGTTGGTGAATTCATAGGATTCAAGTTATAATATATATCTTGAATTTTAGAGTTATATATACTTTTTAAATGTATTATATTTAAATTATAACAACTAATATATTGATTTGAGAAATTAAATACATGTGTTTCAAGTTCAATAGCTTCTATTGGTGGAAGATATTCGGCTAAATAACTTTGACCCCTTAATCTAAATTTTGGTATAGAAGAACTACATTTAGCATTTCCAGGACTATCAGAACCTTCAGACTCAATATTTTTATCCATTGGATTATTAAATAAAATATATTAATTTGTTTAAGTAGAATAAAAAAACAATTTTTTTATTTATCAAGAGATAAATTCCAGGCCATATCAATTATAAAGTGTTGTAGAGGTTCAATATATCCATATTCATTAATTATTTTTCTACTTTTGCAAACTCCAGCCATAATAGCACTAGTTTTAGAACCATAAATATTTTCGATAATTCTATCAGTTGAAATAGATGCATCAGATGGAATACCAATATAATTAGTTATATCCCCATATACTTTGGTAGAGTATTTAAACATAGAATCATCAGGAGATTTGAAGCCAAGACATTTTTTAATAGCAAGAGAATCATTTAATTTAATTGAGTAAATATTCTTCCATTTATCAACAAGATTATTATATTCAAAAAATCTAACTTTTTCTTTATCATTAAGAATAGTACCAAAACCTCTACATCTATATTTGTTAATAATTTCAATTGGATCTTTTGATCCAGCAAAATACTTGTAATCAATATTAATCATTGTCATACATGCACTAATACATGAGGGGGTCATTTTAACAGTTGAACCATCATAGTATGCCCTTACAATTGGTAAGTGAAAAGATCCAACAGTTCCAAAATAATCATTAAATCTAATTTTAAAAGCTTCAATAGAATGAGGCATAAAAGGAGAAGCAATCTTATATTTAAGATTTTCATTAATAATGAAGAGAACATTTGCTTCATTGATTAGTGAAGGAAGTTCTTCATCTTCTTCTTTGGTTTTGGAATTAGAGTCAGGTTTTGTTTCAACAGCATCAAACTCTTTGTCTTCTTCAGCAACTAAATCATCAGTTGTTTCAAGGGTTTCATCTTCTTTGGATTCATTTGCTTTAGCTTGTTCAGCGGCCTCATCAGCTTTATCTTTTTTAGTTCTAGCAAAAACAATTTGTAGTTGTTCAACACCAACAATATCAAATTCAGGAGCATAAATTTCATTAGTCCAAATTTCGGAGTTAGTGGGGTCAGATTTAAATTCTAAATTCTTTTGCTTTTTATATTTAAGATAAAGAGGATAAACAGCTTTTTTAACTTTAATATTATTAATATCCAAGACAATTTCTCCATAAGTCATACCTTGTGCTTCAAGTTCTGCTAATAAATACTTTTTAATAAAGTCAGTATTAATAATTACTGCAACTGTTTTTACAGGTTTAACAGTTACTAATAAGTCCTTTTCATATCCTGTGATTTTAGTTGTTTCAATAAATTTCTTAATATTTGTTTCAATAGTGTTAGCCACATAATATACTTTGTTAATAAATGCAGAACCTTCTAAATTACATAACATATCAATATCAGCATCTCTATAATACTCGTTAATATAGTTAACAAATTTATCTGAATTAGATGTAATTTCGGCCTTTGTCATAAAATTTAACATCAAAGGATTAAAATTTGGTAAACAACAAGCAATTAATGAACCAGATACTGCGATGTTAGACCAATCTAACCCTTCAAATAGTTTAAAATTATTAGTTCCTGTTAAAAACTTACTAAGTCTAAACATAAAAGTATTTTTATCAGCAATACCATATCTAATCTGTTCTCTAATACGTGGTTCTACACCCATAATATTGTCATTTAAATTATAAAGTTGTGAAGAAACTAGTACAGGTAAATATGCTGAAGATTTAAGTATATCCTCTTTTGTTCCAGGTGTTTCAGGTAACAGACAAGCAGTTTCAATATCAAAAATAAAGCGATCTGTTCCGACAATATTTTTCTTTTTAATAGATTCTTCTAAATACATAGTAATCCAGGCATATCCAAGTAGATATTTGAACACATGATAATATTTGGAATAAAATCCAGAAGTTTTAAGTTTAAGTAGAAGAGCTTGGTTATTAATTACTAAATGACACAACTCTTTAGATGATAATAAATTCATAACAAGATAGTAATATTCTTTATCACTCATATAAATATTTTCATTAAGAAATTTGTTAAAAGTATCAATTTCCATTGAAGAACAGATAGGATTAGTTGTAATTCTATATAGCTTATACCCTTTTTCTTTTAAATTAGATGCAGCATCAACATAAGTTTGTTTTCTATATAAATAGTTAAGATAGTTATCATCTTCAACAGAATATTTATTAATTTTTTCAATAATACCTTTAATTTGGTCATTTTCAAGTCTTTGAGTTAAATGTAAATTAAAACCTCGTTGCATAAACTGTAAACTAATATTTAATCTACAATTAGAATATAAAGACCAATAAGATCTTTCATTTATAGTTTGTAGCATATTGATACGATTAGTTCGCATAACTTCATTAGTTGAAGAGTAAGCCATATAATCATCGAGTAGTGTTGCAACTAAATAATCTTTAAAATTACATACTCCATTAAATTGCATATTAAAAGATTCAAAATCTTGAGAGCTAATATTTGAAAGATTAAGTACAAGTTCTTTTTGATCTACACAAGAAAAGAATTTCCTATCAATATTATATTCTGAATTAAGATATTCATAGTCAAGTAGATGTAAAAAGTTTTTAATAAATGTATTTTTAATAATACTAACTGGCATAGGAATTAATTTATAGTTAAGAGCTTCAAATTGTCCAATTCCTTTTGTTTTATTTGTTGTATCTAAACATAAAACTAGCACACGTCCAAAGTTCTTATAAATTTCCTCAATAGACAAATCTTTAACCGATCCATCTCTAATTGAACTAAATTTAACAATACTAGATATCATTACTATTTTAATAACTGTTTAAAGTTCAAATAAATAAAATATAGTAAATTCAATTTTTTCTTAGTGAATGTGAATGATCTAAGTTAAAAAATTGCTTAAATTAAGTCAATTTTTTTCAAATTTTATATTTACACATCATAGAAATACATTGAATTTTTGTAAACCAAATAGTTCTTTTTAATTAAAATTTCAGCTCGTTCTTTAATAAATTCATTGGTTGACTTGAAATATTTATTTAATAAATTGACTTGTTCAACTAATTTATTAATATTAAGTCCTGAACCATTTAGAGGTTTTAGTGCTTTAATAATATAGCAGTCAGTTGAGTTTGGAAGATCAAAACATGCTTCTTGTGTTTTAACAACTTGAACTTTTGAAATAGCTAATTTATTCAAATTAATTAAATGTGGAAGATTTGATGCAATTGACAATATATTTGTTTTACTATCACAAATAATTACTCCACTAGAAATAAGTAGATCAAAATATTTTTTAATAGATTCAATTGTTTCTAAACCTAATTCATTAGCAAGTTCTTTTTGTGTTACTCCTAATTTTGAACCAATAATCACAAGTATAGAAATAGGAATTACAGATCCAGTAATAGTAGAATTACCAATATCAATTTCAATAGAAGTATTTTCATTACACCATTCAATAGTTCTAAAGTTATGTTTAATTGAATAAAATTTTTCATAAACTTTAAAGTATGCAAGAATTTGGTCGGGAATTTTAATTTTAATAGATGGTGTAGACTTCCAAACTTCTTTATTTATGATAATAGTATTTGATACTTTCATATCAATAGGTACATCTTTATTGCATTTAATTGGAATGTTTGCAATTTCAGTATTATATGAGACATTAATTTCAATTTCATGTAAAAATTTCTTAATTTTAATATGATTAGATTCATTAGAATCAAAATGATCAATAACTGAACCAAGATAAGAGAACAAATCTTCAGTAATTCTTGATTTAATAAGATTTGATTGTAAGTTTTGATTAAATAGATCGAGAAATTGTGATTCTTTTTTTGACAGACTAATACATTTAGCAACATGAGAGACAAGTTCTTTAAGAGTATCAAAGTTATTAAGATTAATTTTTTTAACAAAAATAGTAATTGATGTTACAATATAATTAATTAAAATTTCATCTTGAGCTAAAATTGCATTAATAGTTTGAATTATTATATTTTTAATTTCAGTAAATTCATTAAGACAAGTTAGCAGTTTTGAAAAAACTTTAAATGTTTTTGCTATTTCAATAAATAGATGTTCTGAAGCATATTTATTTTTAGAGATAATAATATTAGATTCAAGTCCGCTAATTAATTTAACTAAATATAAATTTAATCCAATTGTATCTGTAGTTGATCCATTAGTATACTGAGAATTAATAATATCATAAAATATGGAATTACAAGTAAAAATATCCATTGAAGCAAAAATAGCACCAAGTGGTAATTTTCCAATTAAAGATCTAAATTTATATTTATATTTAAATTCCATATCTTTAACTGTATTAACAATTTTTTTCTCATACATAGATAATTTTTCAGCAAGTTGAAAGTCTGAAACGAGATCATTAAAAATGAGTGTTTTGTAAGATTTGAAAAAAATACTAATAGTATTACTAAATTCAGAAATAATTTCAGAACCATATTTATTGAAAAAAAGAAGACTTAAAAGATTTAATTCTTTTTTTTGGTCATCAGTATATTTTGAATTAGATTCAATTTGTTCATTAAAATATTCAAATCCTTTAACAAGTTTATCAAATGAATTGGATGCTTGGACAAATAAATATGTAGGTGTTGAAGGATTTGCTAATGGTGTAAATAGGTGAATAATAAACACATTAATATTTGCAAGTACAAGTTGATAGTAAATATGTAGAAAATCAGTATAAATATCTTGTGATCCTCTATTAACTAAATAACTAAACAACATTCTTATTCTTAACATTTTATTATTTATATCATTTAACACATTAAGACACACGGGTGTGGAATTTATAGTTTCAAGTTTTGACCCAACATAAATTTTAAATTTATTTTTAAGAAATTCTATATTTTTTTCATCAGTTGCAATATTATTACTTCTAATAAAACTATATGTGGAAAGAATATTAGAATCAGGATAAAATATATTATCTACAAATTTTGGATAAGAGTCAATCGAATCCTTAGTTCTAAAAACATTTAAATTACCAAGTAAAACGTCCATTATTTAATAAAGTTTTAAAGCAACTATATTAAATATATTAAATATTCAATTTTTTTTCAACAAGCAACTATTTTTTACATTAACCATTTAACCAAATGGTAGATTATTGCAAATAAAATAACTTTAACTCCAAAAAGTGCAGATGGAGAAGTTTCAAAGAATGGAATGTGTTGAACAATAAATGGGGTAATAAAAGGATTTGAAATAAGTGCATATAATATTACTGCAAAAATTGTTTCATTAATATTTGATATTAAAGTTTTTGGTTTAGTTTTTGTTTCTACAATTTGTTCTTGATCTTCAGATTTTGAAATAGGTTTTTTTTCACTTGATGATATTTCAAGTTCTTTCATTGCCTTCTCCTTTTCAGAATTATTTTTATTTGAAGGAATAAAAGTTTGGGCTGGAATTTGTACCGGCATTTGTTGTCCCATTTGTAATGGCATTTGTTGTCCCATTTGTAAAGGCATCTGTTGTCCCATTTGTACAGGCATTTGTTGTCCCATTTGTATGGGCATTTGTTGTCCCATTTGTACAGGCATTTGTTGTCCCATCTGTCCTTGTCCCATCTGTGGTTGGTTTGACATCATCAAAGGTTGTGATTGTGGTACTTGTTCCATCTGTTGAATAATATTATCCATCATTTGTGTGCCACTTACTGAAGGAGCGTTAGGTTGCAAATCCAAAGGATAAGACATACCATTTGAATAGCCTGATGGTAAGTTACCTAAAGGTGTAGACATATCATTTTTTTCTAAATTTAAATTTACGTAATCATTTATATTCATTTGGTTCTGTGACATTATAAATTATAAATCTATATAATTTTTAATTAAAAATACTTATTTTTATTTATGAAAAAAACACAGCCTTAATATATTCTGGATTTAAATCCATATATAATCCTCTTAAATCTCCATCTTTATTTTTTTCATATCCAGTACTTTCAAGTGCTTCATGAATATCTCCAATATGAGTTTTTACTTTGAGCCATATTAAATCATCAAATTCATTAATATTATTATTTGATTGTTTTAAGTTTGATAAATTAGATTTTGGATTATCAGAAAAAACATACCATTCTCCAAATTTTCTAACTTTATAACCATTTAAAATTTTAGTAATTTCAGGTTCAAAATTATTTATTCCAATTGTTTCAAATACTCCTCCTTTTAGTTTGCAAGTTTCCAAATAATAAAAATTAACTATTTGATTGACTAACTCTTCAAGTTCTAAATTTACTAGTTTTTTATTGGCAATTTTAAAAAACACAGCAGACCCAAACATATTAATAGATTCAATATTTACAACAGTTCCAAAATAATTAAATGCTTGGGAATTTTGAAAATTTAAATCAGATCTATAAGTACATTCTATATTATAATTAGGATGTTGATAAATTTGTACAGTATTTGCATGAGAATTAGAGTCAATACATTCAATTCCTTTAGATAGTTCATTAAGAAATTCACAACCATCATCAGATTCAGCAATGTTAATACATTGAATAAAATTTTTACGTACAAGTTCATCAATATATCTTCCAAGAGTTCTTTTTCCTGCTATAACTTCAACACCATTAAAGGTCCAATCATTAGGTTCATTTGGTTTAACAATCCAAATTTTAGGCATAGAGATTTATAATAATTTGTTACTTTCTTTTTAAGCCAATTAATTTAATACCAATTTGTCCAAGTTTTTGTTTTGGATTTTGTATTAAAATTTTTTCATGTATTTGAGCTTGTTTATTTGTTTCATATTTATAAATATAATTTTTGGTAATAACTGGTGTGAAAAGAAGTGTATTTGTAATAGCATATAAATATATTGGTTGATTTAACAAGTTTAGAGCGCCAGATTCAACTTCTTGAACAAATGGTTTATCGGGGTTATCAGATTCATAACCTTTAACTAAACCTTTAGTTTTAAATGCAGCAACAATTGCGATCCAATCATCAGAATAAGCGATTATTTTATCGAGTGGTATTTTTTTATTATATTCAGTTTTAGAAGCAAAATAGAGTACTTGAGGAACTGAATAGTTTTGTAAACTTAAATTAAGTAGTTTGATTATACTATCAAAAGGTTTTAATATATATCCATTTTTTCCATATAAATTAGCAGTTATTTCTCTTTTTTTACTTAAAATAGTAGGATTAATTAAATCTAAATTAAATATTCCATTAATAATATCTTCGCGATGATTATCTAAATTTGTCCTAACAATATCTTTGATAAAGTTATGATCAGATGCAACAGAATAAAATATTTTAGTATTAGTTTGAATATTAATAAATATGCGAACATTTTTAAAAAAGTTGCAATATCCAATAAGTACTATTTTTTTATTTGGAGGTGTTGAGTTAATTAAATCTAAAATATAATAGTTCATTTTATTTTTCCAATAAATACTCATTTTTCTTTCAACATCTTTTGATTTAGTTAAAAATTGTTTTGCTTGAAGTTTAGTAACTCCAAGGGATTTAGATTTATCACAGTAGTACTCATATTTTTGTATTAGTAATTTCATATTTTTATCATTAGTAATTTTAGAACTAAGTAGATCTAAATCTTTAAAAATATAATGCGAGTCAGCAAATGATTCAATAAGTTTATTTTTAAGTGTATCAGATAATCCGGCAATATGTGCAAAAATCATTTATATTATTATTTGTGAAAAATATTTATGTGATATATCATTATATGATTTGTACCAGTGAAATTAATACTATAACAATTATTTCTGTTCTTGGAATAATAATATATATAGTTTTAAGCGGGAAATCTAAACAACAAGATGATTATGAAAAGAAGCTTAAATTACTTGACCAAATGATTGGTGAATCTAAAAAAACTATAGCTAGTAAAATTGATCAAAGACAAGAAAAACTAAAGGAAAAGTTAACCATTCCTAAAGAATATGCATCAGTTGATACTATATATATTCCCCCTACACCACAACCCAATTCTGTACCTACACCTGTTCAACCTACTTTAACTCAACCTACTGTACATCAACCTACTTTAACTCAACCTAACCCCCTTTTTCTTCCATCAATGGTGCCTTTACCCCCTTCTTTAATTCCTCCAGTTGATCCAGTTAATATTAGAGATCGTGCAGTAGTTATGGATCAACTATATCCTCCATTAGGAAGAGTAGAAAGACCAATTTTTGATCAATTAGCAGCAAGAGTTGCAACAGGAATGATAGGATACCCAACAAGAGGTTCACCTGATACATTTAGAATGGTTGGATATATGGTAAATTCAGATAATAAAAATGATAGTTGGAAGTTATTTGGAAGACAGAAATATCCAGGTTCATCAATTGGTGAGTATTACGCTATACCAGTTGATGATAGAAAATCAGATATGAAAATAACAATAAAAGATGATATGATGCCAAAGGATAAAATAAGAGATATTTATGCATTACCTAATGAAGTAACACTTAATTCTCCATTATTTTCAGACAAACCTTATAAATTAGTTGAATTAGACAAGGCTGATTTAACTAGTCCTTATTTGTAAATTATGTAAGTAATTTAAATAAGCGTAATTTACTAGTTTTTATTTGTAAATTATGTAAGTATAATTTTTTAAAGTTCAGGTTTAATTTCCAGTCCTTCAACATCTTTAATATCATAAAAAACAAAGAAAAAAGAATAGTTAGTACCTTGAGGATTTTCAAATTTATATGCATGTGCTTTTGTTAAATAGCATGCTAATGCCATAATAATAGTAATAATATAATCATTATTGGATTTAATTTTACCAGTAGTTAATATTTTTTTAACATAAAAATCAGGCATAGTAATGGGTTCAATATTAATTCCATGTAATATAAGTTGATTTGTTTTTGTATGCAAATATTTGTAAATATTTGTGTTCCATGCCCATATAAATTCTTCCTGTTCATTTAAATATACTCCAATTAAATTATACACTTTTTTAATAAATTTATCACCTACTTTAATATATGCAACAGGTAATAAATTATGTAGTTCATTTGTTAACTTTAATTCAGCATCATCTAAATTTTTAATAGAATAAAAATAATCTAAAGAATCTAATATAGTTGAATTCATTTATAAAATATAACTATATTATTTTTTCAAAGGAATTATCTTAACTTTGTCCAATAATACTAGAAATTGATACACCATTTATTTTTCTATCATTTATTTCTACACCCCCAATAATAGTATTTAGAACAGAACTAGGAGAATCAATTAAATTAAATAAATCTTTATCATTATTAATATCATTTTTTTTAGTTTTAAGAATTTCTTTAATTGGTAATATATCAGTTTTTGAAAATTCTCTTGGTTTTCTTTCATTAATTTTTCTTACAAATTCTTCATCACAAATTTTAATTCTTGGAAACCCACCTTTAACTCGTTCAACAGCTTCACTTCCACCATCAAGTTCATGAATATCAATTGTTTCTGTTAATTCAAACATTTAATATTATTTTAGATAAAAATTTAATCATCAAAAATAATAACAATTTTTCCAACTTTAGAATTTGAATCTATTTTTGTTATTTTTATATTTGCCGATATGTCTTTTTTTGTTGGTGATTGTATTTGTTGTGAATAATTTGGGATGACTTGTTCTTGACCTAAATCTAGCTCTAATGGATTGGGTTGAATTAAAGTTGGTTGAATTAGTTGGTTTGGTTGGTTAGGAGGATTTATTTCATTAACTGGTTCTACTTGTTCTTCAACTGGTTCATCATCTTCGCAAACTTTTAAAATATGATTAATATTACAACATTTTCCGGGATTATCACATGTAAATTTTAGATAGTGTTTTACATCAAGATCATCAATAAAATTAATATATAAAATTCTATGTAATGCTAATTTTCTTTTTTTTAAATAAAAGTTAACATAGCAAGATTTATTATTATTACATTTAGTTAGATAACCTTTCCACAACACACAATCTGTTTTATTAAATATATTCCCATCAATATTTTTAAGTAAGCGAATAAGGTCATTGAGTTCTAAAAAATATTTTTTGTCTGCTTTCTTTCTCTGTTTTAAACATAGTTCTGTTAATAACTTATTTTTATTTATGTTTACCTTACTTGTCATTATATTTAACCCAGAAATTAAATTTCATTTATAACAATTAAATTCATTGGTGTAATATTTAAATGAATTTTTGGTGAAATATATTTTATTTTAATATTGGATTTATCTAAATATTTCTTGTCTGGTTCTGTTTCAGTTGTATTAATTAATTGGTTAAAAACAATATTTTCATCTATTACTAAAAAGCATTTATCATACTGATCTATTAGTACAATTGGAATTTTATGAAATTGATTTAAAATATATAAATCAACCAAACCCAAATAATAATATTCTTTTTGTGTAAATAACTTTGATTTATATTCTGAAATAAAATTTTCAAATGGCATTTTTATCTTTATTTTTTCAACAAATTCCTTAAATAATATCTTCTGGTTTTCTACATTTGTAATCCATTCATAGATATAAGATTTAAATATATTTGCCAAGTCTGTTTGTAAGATCGAATAATAACCTAAATTTCTAAAAGTAACATCAGACATATAATTTTTAATCCAGTATACAGCATTTGCATATGCTCTAAAAACAACATTAGAATTAACTATTTTTTGAGAGTAGATATTACCAGCTCTTTCAGGAGGGTTTAAGAAATTTTCATCATTAATAGTTTTAGATGATTTAATAATTTTTCTTCTTCCAATGATTGGGATATTTGACTTACCGAAAATTTCACTAAGAATTTTATTTATATTTAAATTATCACTTTTAATAATTTTTTGATTTGGCCTATAAGTATAATCATTATAATTTACTATATCTGATACAAAATATTTTTCAATTGATAACACTTCCTTTGATTTAAGTTCATTATTAACTAGTTCATCACTTACCTTTGAAACAAATTCTATTAGTTTTTCCTCTGTTATCCCATACATACACTTTGATTTAACTTGTACACAATGAGGATTTGTAGCACATTCTGTTTTAGATTTAATATTAGAGCAAAGTTCTCTATTATTTCTAATAGTATATGTAGGGGGAATAGTTGGTTGAGTTGTATTTATAACAATAAAATCTCCAGAACCTCCAGCTTGTTCTTGTACTGAATCAGTTGAACCACTATCATCTGATATTTTTTTCCATGTTTCAAATAGTTCATCTGATGTTATTTTTAGTAATATACTTTTAATTAAAGAAACTTTATTTGATTCTCTAGACTCTAACACTTTAATAATTTTATTTTTTATACTTGGATATAAATTTAAATAATTTGAAAGCTCAAATCTAAATAGTTCATAATGCTCTGCTTCAAATGCATTACGTTTTGTATCTATAATTCTTTCATCTGGTTCAACATTAGTATAACCTTTTTCTATTTCAATATCAATAATATCATAAAGTGATCTAGATTCAATAATACAATTTGTTACAAGATTATTTAAAGTTGTTTCATCAAGTTTTTGAGGAATAACAGGGAGAGAAATTTGGTTATCAATGGCAATAGCTTCGACTAAGTACTGATCAGATGTTTTGGATGAATAAATAAATCCTAAAGGTTTGATACCAATAATTGATTCAATTGATTTTAAAAATTTTATTGTTGATTCAACTGATTTAGTATATGGGGAGAAAGATTTTTCAATTGGAATACCAAAAACAACACCAGAAGGTTTTGTAGGAATTAAAAATCCATCTTTAGTTACTAAATACTTGCATTTATTTCTAAGATCAATAATTTGTGAAGTAATTTTACTGTCATAAGCCCCAGCAAGTAAATAATAAATATTTTTAGCATTTGAAAGTTTAGAACTTGTCCATTTGATATTTTCACAAGATAGTTCCATATACTTGGCAATATGTCCAATAATTTTGTCTTGAGTTAAGTTGTACAAAGAAACTAACTTAATATTTTTATCTGATGCTTCTTTGTATACATCTACAATTGGATAGTAATTATTATCTTCTTTAAGTAGAATAATATTTTTTCTTAATGGATCTTGATAATAAATTATATTTTCTATATTTTTACAAAGTAATACAAAATCAATTTGTTCTGAATTAGAATGAAGTTTTCTTTCAATAATATATACATTTAATCCATCTGGAACAAGTACTCCAGGAGCACAAACAATATCATCAATAATTGTATGATCTAATTCTAAATTAGTATTTAATGTATCAATTAATTTTTCTACTGTTTGAAATTGAGTTTTAGTATCACCAGATCCAGAGTATACAAAAATATCATCAGATGATTTAAGTGAATCAATAATTTTATTTTTAACAACATCAAATTCCATATCTAAACAAGATGCAATTGCAGATAAATATGGATATTCTTCTTGACCAGAACCAAATTTCATAAAATAACCAGTAATAGATTCAGTCAAGTAACTATTTTTAACAGTTTTTGATTTTGATAACATTCCATTAAAAAAATAGTCTAAGTATTTAGATAGGTAGCCAAAACGACCAGGTAACATTTTATTAGTATCTTGAAGTAAATAAAGTTTGTCGCCAGCAAGAGTTTTAGAAATATCTTTATCTTTAAGTTTTCCAAGACACTGAAGGTGATAGTCTTTTTTAGATTTATTTTTAGAAGTTCCAGGATCTTTTTTAAAACAACAAGGTGCACATAATCCAGAAGGATTTGCCGATCTTTGCAAAAATCCCACATGCATAAATTCACCATTTGTATCTGGATTACATGTATAAAATACCGTTGTTTGTCCTTGCAACTTAGCAGCCTTAATAATAACTTCTTTCTTTTTACCCTTTTCAGTTAAAACAACTTTTCTTTCATAGTCACCAGTTTTAGTATTAAGAGTATAACCAGTTTTAATCATTTCATCAAGAGTTTTTTCAGTATATAAGAATGGTCTTCTATTTTTATCACCAGATTTTTGACAATTACGTGCCCATTGATTTTCATTTTTTCCAGGTTTATAAGCCAAACGTTCTTTATCTAATTTAGTTATTTCTTTAATATTTGAAACTTCTGGTGCTTCAACATCAACAACTTCATCAACTTTATTTCTTCTTTTAGCAATATTAGTTAATGTTTTAAGTTTTTCTCTAATTTTAACCCTTTGAGGATTTTTAACTAAATAAGTATCAGTATATAAATACAATAATATAGCCATAAATTCAAGTATTTGATCAAGTTGTTTTTGTGATCTTGCTCCAGATATTCTTATTTTATAGTTATCTTTAGATTTACCTTGAATATCAATCCCAATTCCAGGGGGTTTAAATTTAGGAATATTTTCTAACTTTTTAAGTATTTTTCTAGATTTTTTAAGTAGAGGATGTTTTTTAATTACCTCTTCAATCTTCTCTAAAGCGATCTTTTCAGTAATATTAAATTGTTTGGAAATTTCTATTGAAAGTAAATTTGGAACAAATTCATAATTTCTTAAAAAATGAATAATACGATTTTCTATTTTTGCCTCATTATCATATTTACTAATACGTTTGTATCTTAAATAAGTACCATACTTTGATTTATCATTTTTTTCTATTGATTTTGATAAACGTTTTCTAGGATCTGTTACTAGGGAAACATATGGGAAGAAATAACGGGCAAAATCAGATAAATCATTATGATTAATAGATTGTTTAGCAGCAAGTTCAAAATGTTGAATAGTATTAATAAAAGCATATTTAAATTGATAGTCCTGGGGTGAGATTAATTTAAGTTTTGAATTTTCTGAATTAATTTTACCAACTAATTCTTTAATATTTAAGTATGTTGCTCTAATATCTTCTAAAGTGGCTTGATCTTCTTCTTTCCATTGAGTTTTATATTCTAATCTACCAGTTTCAAAAAGTGTGACAGCAATATATTTATTAGTGGATCCACCTTTTTGATTAACTTTAATTTTAAAATTGATACCATAGGGTGAATTTTCAAACCATTTAGATAAAATAGATTGTTTGTCTAACTCTTTGTCTTTTTGATTAAATTTAAAAACAAGTTTATCTCCATTTGCTTGGTACTGAACAAAAGGATATGTTGAATCAACAATAAATGAATCAAAAATTCTATATAAATTAATTTTTTCTGTATCATGAGTTGAAGTAAACCCTAAATTAACATGAATAACAGCTTGGGTAATAAAATTGGATTTTAACAAACTCATATAGTCAAGTTTTTCAATTTTAACTTCTTCAATTGTTCTTGTAATTTCTCCTTCAAGTAATAGATCATTTTGTACATTTTGAAAAACTGATAAAATTTTATTTGCTTCATAACGTTTTGCATCAGTATCGGAACCCACATAATCAATAATATGTTTAAATTCATCTTGTGTAATATCATAATAATAAATACGAACATAAACATCATATAAATTTTTTTGGTCTTCAACATTTGCTTTATATCCAGCACCCAAATCATTATAAATATCAATCATAAATATTTCATTATTCAAGTAGTATCCGTCATATTCTGATAAAATATTATTTTCATCATCTTCTCTTTTAATTTTAGATCCATATTTTTTAATATTATCTTTAAGAAGTTTAAGATTACCCTTTAGCTTTTCATAAACATGTAGTGAGTCATTGGGTTCGATATCTATTGATAGTAGTTCATTTCTTCTAATCCATTTTTGTCCTAACATAATTTTATCACGAGTGTAACCTTCTTTATCACTATTAGGATATTCATATTCAGACCATAAATACATTCTAGAAGGAATTAACCAAGGGGTTGATTTATTAAATTTGTTATCAATCAGAAGACCAGTAGAAATTTTTTGTTTAATAACTTTAATTGTATCTGTGTCAAAAATATATTGGTTAAATACATAATTCTTTGTAAATACATTTTTTAATAAATCATCATATGGGGATGTGTTCTTATTCTTATTAAATGAACACATTTTTTCCATCTTATCATCTCTTTCTTCATCTGCTTTATCAATTGCAGAATCAATTAAATCTTTAATTTTGGTAGCATTAGCAGCTGAATCAATTTGTACTTCAGATTCTTTAAACATATTATCCAATTCTTCAATATCATATGCTTCATCAACATCTATTGATTCACCTTCATATCCTTCATCAACTGGTTTATCAAATTCTATTTTTAATCCTGATTCTTCATCTACTTCTTCTTCCTCTTCTTCTAAATCTTCATCAGAATCTTCTGATGCTTTAGATCCACCTGATTGAACCTTTTCAAACCCACCAATCATAGAAGTTATACTAGAAGATTCTACAATCATAGAATTAGAAGTTGTATAATTATTTTCTTCCATGCCTTCTTCATCTTCATCTAGATCTTGTTTTTTAACTTTAATTTTAGAATCACGTTTAAAAATAGTTTGATAATTGTATTGTGATCTAGTCATATAAGTTATATTTTCAATGTGAGTAGTGTACCATTCTTTAGAAAATTTTTGAATAATATCATTACGTTTTTGTGCGGATTTAACAATTGCTTGAATAGATGCTCCAAGATGTTCAGTTAAAAAAAAGTATTTATACCAAAAACCACCATAAAAATCTACAAGTAAACCAATTTCTTTATCAGATAAAGTAACAAGTGTGTCGAAAAAATTTAAATCCTGCATTTTTTTTAAAACTTTTTGAATTGGTGCTGGTAGAAGAGAACCAACAAATACATAGTACTGGTATTGATTCTTTCTATTGTCATTTTTATATTTATATATAATTTTAATAGGAGAATTCATAATAAAATATAAACAGATTATTTTTAAGGAATTTTTTAATTAAAATAAACTTTAACCAAGAGTTACACATCCAAATACTGTAGAATTATTTGCACTTGCACTTGTATTAGTATTAGTTGATTTATCAGTTGAATCATCCAAACCATCTGACTCATAATCTAACCTATTAGAACCTAGTAATTTATCTAAGTCTGATTCTGAGTCTACTCCTGCATTTAGTAATCCATCAGTTAAATACAAAGAATAAGGTGTAACTGGTTCAGGCGAAACAACCCATTTGTAACCCCCAAACTCACACATCCAATCATTTGGAGATTTTAAGTTAGGATTAAGTGGATGAGATGGGGGAATAGATATTAAACAATATCCTACATCATCTTCTTCATTTAACTGATATACTTGTGCAAAATACATAGAAGTTGTATCTGCTCCATCAAAATAATAATGATGAACAGGAGCAAAACTAGAACTATACCATTGAGATGTGTCAGATCGCACAAATCTATCAATTGTTCCAAGAATACCTCTAACTAATGAGCTGTCTTGTTTTGATTCTGTTGTACTGGCATTTAGATTGTCAAATAACTTAAAGTTAGCAGTATATTTAGCTGTTTTAAACCCATTAACTTTACCATTTGGTGAATAGTATTTGATAGAAGTATTAGGAAAAGATTCAAGTATAACACAAGGACAAATATCTGCTTCATCATATTGAAGTTGTGGTTGAACAAGAGTTGAACCAATAACCCAATCCTTATAGTGTATAAGTTCAGGAATTTCTTCAGGAGTAGGTTCAAATCTTTTTAGTTTACCTCCAATTACATCTAAACTAGCAAGTAGTTCATTAATTTTATCATGAGAACCAGATTCTAACAAGTTTTCAAGTAGAGACCAATTTGCAACAATTCGTCCCCAAACATAACCATATTTTTTCATCTCATGAAGTCTAGGTTTCCATCCATACTTATTAACAATTTCAATACATCTTTGAATATCATGTGAATCGTGAGGATGTAAAATTATATAACCAAATGTTTTTATTCCTTTCATATGCTTTTCAATCAAACGTGATGATTGTCCTTGAGCTTCCCAACATCCTTCCCTATCACATAAAAGTGATTTTGTGGTACCTTCATGGTCACACATTAGCAATTTATTAAAAGTAGATCTTGAAACAGCAGTCATTGAATTTAATAGAAAAGTTATTTCCATTAAATCAATTAAATAAAAAATCAATTTTTTACAAAGTAAATTCAAGCAGCAAAATTCTATTTTTCTTTTTTTAAAGAAAAAATTTGGTTCCTAGATCTAAAAGATCCAAGCAGCTATATTTGGGTTAGCCTAGGCTAACCCAAATTTGGTTCCCTCTAATATATTAGAAGTTAGAGTAATACCACAGTATTCTTTTTGTGTTGCTTTGTAATTTTCAAATTTATATAAATTAACTTGAGCAGCTCTTTCGAGTAAAAATTTATTAATTTTTTTAAACAAGGGGGTATGACCAATTTCAGGACATCCAATGTGCGCAATTTCATGTACAGCCACATACATCAAATCATTAATATCATGTAACTTATTGTTCTTTTTTGATCTTAAACAGAAAACAAGTTCTTCACCTTTATTAACAGAATATGAAGTAAATTCAGATTTAGCAGATGATTCTTTAATAATAGAATCAGGAAGTTTTTTTTGAATCATTTTAATATATTTATAGTTATCAATTAATTCTTGATCAACATCATCACCTTGACTCATAGATTCTTTTTCAGCTTGTGATGCTAAACTATTAACAAAATTAATTAATTTAGATCTAATTTCTGCAAGCATAATGGCAGCTTTGCCTTTATCAGGAAGATTTCTGACCAAATAGTTATTAGAATCAAAAGCTTCAACATAACAGACTTCATTCCAATATAAATATTTAAAAAGTAAAATAAAACACAACAAAAATATTATAAAAATAGTTTCAATCATTAATAATATATAGTAAAAATATTTTACTTAAGATTTAAAAAAATAAAATTTATTTTCTATATTATCATTATATAATTAATATGGGTAGTGCAAGTAGTAAATCCGCATCCGAACTTCCTGAAAATAGTTCTGCATCTGAATCAATAGAAATTAGATTAGAAAAAGCCGAGGTTGAAATAGAAAATAAAATGAAGGTTATTATTCATGATGAAATAAAAAAAGCTGAAGAAGATATAAAAGATCTTTTTTTAAAGGCTGAAAAACCAAAAGCTTCATCTTCTAACCCTGATGTAATTAGTATTAGTGTTGGAACTCCTGATGCTGCTGAAAATGCTGCTGAAAATGCTTCTAAAAATGCTGCTAAAAATGCTGCTAAAAATGCTGCTGAAAATGCTACTGACTCTGCAACATTATCAGCAACTTCAACAGTAACTCTTAATCAAAGGCAAGCTATGGAAAAAATAGCAGCTAATGGTTTAACTAGCTCAACTAGCTCAACTAGCTCATCTGAATCTCGTCCTGTTAGACTTAACGGTGGATTAACTGAATCTGAAATTAATATTCAAGTTGTACCTTTGACTAATCAATTAAATGGTGGTGCTAGTTTTTCCGAATCATCACCTTTTATTACTTCTGAAGTTTTTAAAAAATCTTTAAAACAAACTGGTGGAGCTCCTGAATCCGAATTTGACTCAAACAAACTCCTTAACATTATTATGCAAATGGGTGGAGATGATTCTGATTCTGAAACTAAATCTGAATCTGATAAATCTGACTCTGAAGAAGAAACTGATGATTCTGAATCTTTAATTGCAAGAGAAGATGATGAAGACGAAGATGATGATGAATCAGATATTTTTACTGATGATGATGAAGATGATGAAAATGATGATAAAGAAGAAAAAGCTCAAGTTGCTAGATCCAAACCTAAAAGACATCATAGAAGTGCAACTCCTAAAGATAAATCATCATCTTCTTCTACCTCTTCTTTAGAAGATTCTTCCTCTTCTTCATCCTCTTCTTCCTCCTCTTCATCCTCCTCTTCTTCCTCTTCATCTGGTTCAACTTCTTCTTTACCTATGAGTGCAGCTTTAAGTGGATTAGCTGCTCTCCCTAGAAGAGCAACTGGATCATTAAGTGGTTTAAATTCATCTGAATCCGAATCAGTTTACATTTTATCATCTGAATCATCAATTGGTTCAAGAAACATTAACTTGCTTAGTTTTGAAGAACCTATGGAAGAACCTGCATGGGGAAAAAAACCTAAGAAATCTAAGAAATCTAAGAAATAAATAAATTAAACTATTTTTGAGAGAATATCATCTAATCCAATAGAACTGATATTTTCAACTTTTTCATTCATTTCTGCAACTAACATATCAAGAACTTTATTTTTTCTTTTATTAAAAGTTTGTGTTTTTGTTGCTTGTGATGCAACTTTGGCAGCTTTTGTAGCTTTAGCTTTAATTGATTTATTAACACTCCAATCTGCTAACATTGAGTCAATAGGTAAAGCTGATTTAGATTTGTTTTTAAAACTAGCATCAGGATCCCAATCATCTACTCCCTGATCTTGTGTTTGATCCATAGTAATACCATATTTTTCAAATTTTTTAATACCAGCTTTTCTGGCTTTTTGGTCAAACATTTTTTCATTACGTGTTGTTTCTTTTTGAATAATTTCATTAAAAATTGCAGGTAATTTATCAGTAATTAGTTCAAAAAACTGTATACATGGGTTCATAATTTGATTTGTAATGTAAAATAGATAATCAACTTTAAGATTATTTGCATTAATATAGTCAGGATGTTCAATTCTATCTGCTTGAAGTAGTTTTTTAGAATTTTCTAATGCAACAGTAACAAAAGGAATTCTATCATTAATCTGTGGACATGCACCAGGATCACGCGCCTTCATTCGCTGACATAGTTTAACATGAGCTATTGAACAATTTACATCATCCCAAAACCATGAACCATCTTGTCCTTGTGTACCCTTATCATCTGTTGTTAACTTAGTACCTTTATAATTACCACGTAAAGTTTTAGTTGTAATAAAATCTTCAATTGGATATTTGCCATCTAAGATATCATGAAGTGCTTGAGTTAAAAATTTGACAGCTTTGTCAGTATCTTGTTCATCCATAGCAATTTCAACAGCTTTTCCAATAACTCGATGAACAATGGTTGCATTATCACGTCTCTTTAAAGTATAACCCATAACAACTCGTTTAAACTTATCAGGATTATCATCATATTTGTTATAAATATATTTCTTTTTCTCCATCATTGATAGAGGATGACAAACCTTTTCAAATTCCATATTTTGTGGAGTAGGTAATCTAGTTTTAAGTAGTTTGGATGCAATTAATCCAAGACAAATACACATTTTTCTACACCAACGATCTGTAGGCATTGTTTTTGTTTCATTATGTGTAATTCTAAAATCATAAAAATTAGAATCAGTATCACCATAGATAACTTGAGGATAAGTCATATATTCAGAATATAGCTCCATTACTGTTGGTTTAAGTATTGTTTCAATAAACTCTGTATTTCCTCTATCTTCTAATTCAAGATCAAGAATTTTTTTTACTTCATCTTCGTCTGATCTAGCCCAAGCATTATAAAGTTTAACAAGTATGGGTGTAAATTCATCTTCAACAAATGCTTTAGCCTGTTCTAGCCTTAATCTCCCAACTGCAGTAGTTGAAGCAGCAATATCCTTACAATAAATAGGAGAAGTAGGAGCACCAAATTGACCATAAATAGAGTTTGCAGTTACTTTGAGAGCAAGTTGTTTGCCATCATAAATATTTTTAATAAACGGGTCAGTTGCTTTTTCCATATTTTTTTTAGCAATTTTTCTCTCAGTAAGTAGCTTAGTTAAAATAGTTCCAACAATTCCATAGCGAGCTTGTTTTCCATTTTCATCTAAATTAGATTTATGAGTTGCAAAAACACATCTTTGCTTACCAACTTCAACCCCATTTTCCTTAATTGAATAATTTACTTCTCTATACAGATAATCAGGTAAACCCTCATATTGTGGATCTCGAACTAAATTTTCTGGACTCATATCCATCTCTCGTTCAGAGTTAGGGTAAAGTGAATTAAAGTCAAGTACAGCAATTGGTCGAGTATAAAATGCTCGTTTAGGTTCAAAAACAGTAGCTCCTTCATAACCAACTTTATTTTCATCAAGTGGATCTTGAGGAGGAGGTTTAAGATCTTTGATTAAAAATCCTTCTTTTGCACAAGTATAACCAAATAAACTTAATGCTTTAATACCTTGACCTCTCATTAAAATATAATCAACTGATACATAAGATACTGAAGCCATTGCAAATCTCTGAGTAATAATATCAAGTTTATGTAGTAGTTTGGATACTAATGCACAATCCTGTATACAGTATTGATGAATACGTGCTCTTTCTTCAGGACCTTTAGGATAAGAATCAAAAAGTTCTTGAATTGGCATATCATCTTTAACCAAACAAATATTTACATGAGAAGGATCTGAGTCCAAAAAATATTCTATCTCTAAATGTAGTTCTATTTCTGAACTATCTAAATGTATAGCTTTAATATCTATTTTATCCTCATCAACAATACCATCTTCTTCAATTTTGATAAAGTTACCAGGTTTAAGTTTGGAAATATCAGTTTGAATTCGATATTTATATATCTTCTCATCTGAATTAAATGATTCCAAAGTTATTTTTTTAACTTTTTGTTTCATAAAATGTTCTGCTACTTTATCTAGCTTGTATGATGTTAATTTATGATCTTGTTGAACCATTTTCATCAAATCAATTTCAATTCTTCCAATCATAATAAATTGATACATAAGATTGTCACCTAATCCAGAAGAAGAAAGTCTTTTTTCTTCAAATTTACATTGAATATCATTTAGTCTACCAAGTTGAGAGAATTTTCTCAAACAATTAATTCTGGGATGAGTTGCTCTTCCATGAAGATATTTATTATCGAAAAATTTAATATTATATCCTGTAATAATATCAGGATCTTCTCTTAAAATTAGTTCTTTCCAAGCAATTAGTACTTCTTCTTCTGTTTCAAACATATATTGTTCATCTGCATTAGAAATTTTTTTTGAACTTTTTAAACCAATTGCAACAGATTTAACTATTTGATCAGAACCATATTTAGTAAATGTTGTTCCAATAGATACAATTGCATCTGTTGCTCGAGCTGCTTGAGGGAAAGAACTATCACAACTGATAGTTTCAATATCATAAGATGCAATAACAAATGGTGCTAAACCTCTAACTTCTTTCAGTGGTTCCACATCATTCCAAAATATTCTAACATTAATATCAGTAGTTGTTCTATCAACAAGATTTGGTTGATATTTACCTCCTGGTAAAACAATCCATCCAGCAGAATCCAGCTCTTTCAAGTGAATTAATCTAACAAATGGATCAATTTTAGATTCATAAGTTTCAAGTTGAATAGGATTAGGTTCAATTCCGGATAACTTAATTTTATTATTAGTTATATATCTTGCAAATGCTTTAGATGCAACAACAGAATTAAATACTAACTTGACAAATTTAAACTTTTTTCTTCCACAAAATCCAAAATGAAAATCAGATCTTGTAACAATTTCATGTCCAATTAATGAGCTTGCAAATTTCTTATTAAACTCTTTTAAAATAAACACAAATTTATCAATGTCACGATCAGACCATCTTGAAAAAATCTTTACATAAAAATGTGGTGTAAAATTATCAAGTCTTGCACAAACACTTTTTCCATCCAATGTACGACCAAAAAGCCTTAGTACATACTGATCTGAATAGTTTTTGAACTTACCAGGTTGTGTTTCAGAATCAAATTCATCTGTATTTTCGTCTGTTTCATACCAATAAGAAACATTAAACTCGATATTTGAATTCATAGTATATATTTAAAATAGGAAATTAAGGCTTTAAATATTAAAAATTCAATTTTTAATATATAACAAGTATATAAGTATATGAAGTATTTAGCTTGGACACCAGACACATCACCAGATTCTAATATAATAATAGAAGCACCAAATTTTGATTTTGCTAAAAAAATCTTAATTACAAAAATAAAACCAGATACAATGTTTCAAGATGTTAAATTAATGGAACTTGAAACTTTAATAACCAAATCATATTTTATTGAAAAGAACTAAAATTATTTTTAATTTCTAAATATTTATTTTTATATTTTAAATATTTTGATCTAATTCTAGAATTTATTTGTGTTTTATATTTTTCAACAACTTGTACAAACGATTTATTTGCTGTTTTATTTGATCTAAAGTTAGGTTTAAACTTAAATTTTATATATAATATTAAGATAAAAAATTGAATTTTATACAAATTTATTAGTAAGTGTAGTTAATTAATAAATTTAAAATGGCTAGTATATTTGCAGAACCAGAAGAAACATTTATTAATGGGATTTATGGGTTGGATAATTTGGGTAATACATGTTATTTAAACTCGATAATACAAACATTGGCTAACCTAAATCATTTTAGAAAATTTTTGCTTGACAAGAATTTTGTTCAACATTTGTTACATAAATTAGAACTATCAGATCTTGAATTAAAAGCCAAGCTACAAACTCTATATGATTCACCAATTTATCAGTTTTATAGAATAATTAAAACTATTTGGACTGGGTCTATTGACTCTGAATCACTCAAACCTACAACTTTAAGAAAAAAGATTGGACTTAAAAATCCTATGTTTAAATCATCTCAACAACAAGATGCACATGAAGCATTTAGTATTTTAATTGAAATGATGCATATGGAAATTGCACAAAAAATATCTTTAGATTCAAATATAACATCAAGTCAAGATCCTTTGGTAACCTCATGTGTAAATTTTTGGGCTAAAGAATACTCACCTTTGTATAATATGTTTCATTCTATGTATGTTACTAAACGCATCTGTTCAGAATGTAAAGTTGAAACTTTAACCTATGAACCAAATCTATTTTTAGGACTAGATATTCCTAAACCTGGTACTAAATCTCAAATTCATAGTGCTGGAGTAGTACCTGAATGTGTAGTTTCAAATTTTATTAATATTATTTGTAAAATTCCTTCAATTCAAATACCTGAATCAACCAAACAGCAAATGTGTTCACTATTAGATGAAAATACTGTACAACAAATTAAAGAAAAACATGCAATTATTTCTGATTTTAATGCTAAATATGATTTAGTTGATTGTTTAGAAGAGTTTGTGTTTGAAAAGCAAATTGATAATTTTGCTTGTTCTGGTTGTGGAAACAAATGTTCATGTACTAGTAAATCACAAATGGTTATTCCTCCTAAAACCCTTTGTATTCATATTAAAAGATTTGGTGCAAATTTAACAAAACGATCAAATTTTGTTACCTTCCCAACATCTCTTAACATTGAAAAAATTGTATTAAATCCTGAAAATTTTAATACTAAATATAAATTAAAATCTATTATTAATCATTCAGGAGCATCATTAAATTTTGGTCATTATTATACCTATGCATATTCCTCAATTCATGAAAAATGGTATAATTTTAATGATGATACTGTAATGGAAATTTCTGAAAGTAATCTTTGTACTTCAAATGCTTATCTACTATTTTATGAACTTGATGAATAGATTTATTGAGTTATTTTATTAAAAAAACAACTACCATCATCTTTTTTAGTTCTTCAACTTGCATAAATTCTTTTAATTCAGGACCAAATTTATCTAAATTATAATTTAGTGGAAGTTTAAGTATAATCATTTTACATAGTTTGGCTAATCTAATTTCTTCACAAATAGATTCAAGTGTTCTTCCATTAATTTCTAGTGATATTTCTTCAAAATCTTTATATGATTTTCCTCCCCATGGTGGATCCATAAAAATAACATCTTGGTACACTTGATACATCAAACTTAAATAATCACCTTGTAAACATAAAACATTGTCCTTAGAATAAAGATCTAAATTTGAAACCATATAATTAAATCTTTTTACATCTATTTCTATTGCATTCACATAATAAAAATTAGATGCAAATGATAATGTATTACCCCCTACACCAGCCATTGCATCTGTAACAATAATATTTTGAGCGAAAAAGTTTTTTTTAATTAATTTAGAAATAATGTCTGCATTTTTAGGTGTTGAAATAGAATACATTCCAACATCATCAATTTTAAGTTGAGAATATTTTGTTTTTGATATATATGGAAAATATTTATAAATATAACTAATAGACATTTGTACTAATTATTAATAATAATTAACAATTTTTTAAATATATTGTATTAATAATGAGTAAAAAAAATTTAAAAATCGATAATTTAACTTCATTAAATCCAAAAAATCAAATCTTTGTTAATGAATTTATAAAGCTAATCAATTTAATTCAAACTGAAAATTCACTTTTAACAGATAAAACACAAATCCAAACAAATAATTTTCGAATTGCTAGTTTTAAAAAATCTGTTGGGTCAATTACTAGATTTAAAGTTCCTATAACATCACCATCACAACTAATTGGAATTCCTGGATTTGGTAAAGGTACTGTTGACCGTATTAACCAAATTTTAACTAAAGGCTATCTACCTGAAGTTAAAGAACTTGAAAAAAAATATGCATTAGCCGCACAAAAAACAGAAGTAATAAATCAACTTGTTTCTGTAGTAGGAATTGGTAAATCAATTGCAACAGATTTAATTAATAAATATGGGATAACATCACTTCAAGACTTAAAAGTACGTGTTAAAGCTAAAACAATAGAAGTAAATGATAAAATAAAACTTGGTCTTAAATATGCAGGCAAATTTGAAACCAAAATACCAAGAAAAATTATTACAAGAATTTATGATTTAATATATGCTACTGGTAGGGCATTTAATCCTAATCTTATTATAAATATTTGTGGATCATATAGAAGGGGATTGCCACAGTCATCAGATATAGATGTTTTAGTAACAGATATAGATTTATTATTTAAAGAGGATTTAAATAAATCTAGCTCTTTACACAAATTTATTGGAACATTAAAAAAAGCAAAGTTAATAACAGATGATATAACAAGTGAAAAAGTTACAAGTAAATATATGGGATTTTGTAGATATGGAGATAAAAACTATAGAATTGATATAAGATTAGTTCCTCTAGAAAGTTATTTTACTGCACTGGTTTACTTTACTGGATCATATCAACTTAATACTGCAATGAGAATTCAAGCAAAAAAATTAGGTTATAAATTAAATGAATATGGTCTTTATAAAATTTCTAATGGTGAATCAATTACTATTACATCAGAAGAAGAACTTTTTTCAATTCTAAAACTTGATTATTTAGAACCAGAACAAAGAAATATTTTATAAAGGATTGCTAAAGCTTATAAAGGATTAAATTCAATTTCAATCCAAGTGTTTAATGGATTAATAACAAGATCATCTTTATATGGTTTAAATAGTTTATAAAGATAAAGTTGTATTTGTGTATTTGAATTTGCTAGTTTTTCATAAACAAATGTATTAGTTAAATTAACATCCCAAGTATTACCTCGAGATTTTTGAATAGAATATGAAAGTAGTTTATATGTGTTTTCTTGACAAAATGCTAAAATACCATCTTTATTTACTTGAAGATATTTAGCAGGATCATCTAATTCATTCAAATGCCATGAAATATTATATGTTATTTTATAAAGACCAATTGATTTTAAATTAATAATATTATTATCAACAATATCAACAATATTTGTATTTGAATTAGTTTTTTTATTAAATTCAATAGGAAATACACAATCAATATTTTTAAATTTACTTGTATCAATATGTGATCTATTTTTTAGCTTGGTTATATATCCATAATAAAATACTGCTTTATATAAATTTGAAATACAATTTGTTGATGTATTTGTTGATCCATTAATTGTTATACAATCAAATTGATAAATAAAACTCCATCTTATACCATCCCATACATATACCTTTCCTTTATTTTCTCCCCCATCATTTGATATTATTGAATAAGATCCATATTCAAATACTTCTGCAGATTCCATTAATTCTGAATAAGTTGAGAAAACTTTATTAATAACAAAATTTTTACCACGAGGTCCTTGAATACCTTGAGGTCCAATTTCTCCTCTTGAACCTCTTAAACCTGTTAAACCTTGAGGCCCTTGTGGTCCTGGAACTCCTTGAGCACCTTGTTCACCTTTAGGTCCACGTTCACCTTGAGGACCTTCTGGACCACGTTCACCCTGTATTCCTTGTACTCCCTGAGCTCCTGGATCACCTTTATCACCTTTTATACCTTGGGGACCTTCTGGACCACGCTCACCTTGTATTCCTTGTACCCCTTGAATCCCTTGATCACCTTTATCGCCTTTTATACCTTGTGGACCTTCAGAACCACGTTCACCCTGTAATCCTTGGACACCCTTTTCACCTTTTTGTCCTTGAATTCCTTGGTCTCCTTTATCACCTTTATCTCCTTTATCTCCTTTATCACCTTTTTGTCCTTGAATACCTTGATCACCTTTTTCTCCCTTATCTCCTTTTTCTCCCTTATCACCTTGTACACCCTTATCACCTGTTAAACCTTTATCTCCCTTATCTCCTTTTTCACCACGTTCACCTTTTGGTCCTAAATGTCCATGTTCTCCTTTTTCACCCCTTTCACCTTTTTCACCACGTTCACCTTTTGGTCCTGCATGTCCAGGTGGTCCTTGTGGTCCTCCAAAAATACTATCACCTTTGGGACCTATTGGGCCAACTGGTCCAACTGGTCCCATTTGTCCATGATCACCCTTCTCACCACGATCACCCTGTAAACCTTGAGGTCCCATTTCTCCTGTTTCACCCTTTTCACCCTTTTCACCTTTATCACCCTTTTCCCCACGTTCACCTTGTAGCCCTTGGAGTCCCTGAATGCCATTATCACCTTTAGGACCACGATCTCCTTTTTCACCTTTTTCTCCTCGATCACCACGTTCTCCTTTATCACCTCTTTCACCTCTTGGACCAATTGAACCAGGAAGACCTTGAAATCCTTGAAGACCAATATCTCCTCTATCCCCTTTATCACCTTTATCACCCTTATCACCTTGATCACCTTTTATTCCTTGAATACCTTGATCACCTTTTATTCCCTGAACCCCTTGGTCACCTTTATCTCCTTTATCTCCTTTATCTCCCTTTTCTCCCTTTTCTCCTTGATAGCCTCTTGGTCCTTTCTCTCCATTAAATCCTCTTGGACCTGCATCTCCTTGTACACCTTTATCACCTTTATCTCCTTTATCACCTTTATCTCCTTTTTGTCCTTGATCTCCTTTATCACCCTTTTCTCCTGTATATCCTCTTGGTCCTTGCTCTCCTTGAATACCCTGTCTTCCTCTTTCACCTTGTGGACCTGTTTGTCCAATTGGACCAGTTGAACCTGTTGGACCTGTTGGACCTGTTGGACCAATTGTTCCTCTATCACCTTGTGGACCTGTTGCACCTGTTAAACCTGTTGGACCTGTTGGACCTATTGGACCTGTTGGACCTGGTATTCCTTGTTCACCTTGTGGTCCTCTTATATATTTTATAATTTTTTCTTTTTTTTTATTTTCTTTTTTAATTTTTCCCCTAAAAGATCGAACTGAAGAATTAGAAGAACAAACAGATAAATTGTCTGAATCTGAATAAAAACCAGAATCAGATTCTGAATCTGAAGATGAAATAAAATCTAACTCTGAACAAAAAGAAATATCAACAATTTGAAAATTAGATCGAGATGTTAAACAAGGTTGATTAGCACAAGCACATCTTGGACCTCTTGGTCCTCTTGGTCCTTTGTCACCTTTTTCCCCCTTTTCACCCTTCTCACCCTTTGGTCCAGGTGGACCTTGTTTTCCTCTTGGATGTATTGGTCCAGGACATGGAGGAAAAGGTTGATTACATGGAGGAAATGGTGGATTTAATTGAGTACACGATTTTTCTAATGCTCCAATATTCATAAAATATGAATCTTTAGTATCTTCAAAACATAATAAATTGTTTACCCTATTATATAATAGATTACATTGTGAAACATCTTTTATCAAATATATTATATTCTCATTATTTGACATAATAATAATATACTAATATATAATAAAATATTTTTTAATATTAATACAAATGGATTTGAGCATTAAAAATATAGAAAATAACATATGGTCTGGAATTATTATAGATTCAAAATCTATTTCTAAACCTGTCTCTGCAAATGGTTTTCATCTTATTCATTATGCATTTATTAATGGTAATATTGATGTGTTAAAACAAATTCTAGAATTAGATCCTGAAAATGTTAAAAAAATACATCACGAAATTTTTATTAGTATTTGTAAATTAGGTAAATTTAGTCTTATACTTGAACTTATTAAATTAATTAAGTTAACTAAGGCAAACCATTTAACTAAATGGATTTTTAGACCTAATTTATCAGATGGTGATTCTCCTATTTATTATTTTATGTTTTATGGATCAGATCAAGATATTGAAGAATTAATTGATTTAACAAGTGTTGAAAATCAAATTAACTGGTCAGAACCAATTGGTTCAAACTATCCTCTTAAACTGTATCTTCTTGCTCATTATAAATCAATGGATAAATCAAATTATCAAGTTTTTTCTAAAATACTTGGGCTAACTAATCTTCAACAAATTATCAAATCAAATTTATCACCAATTATTGATTCATGTTTAGATGGATTTGATAGTAAAGTTTTATCTATGTTAAAAAAATCTAATCCTAAAATAGTTTCATCAATTAATTCCAAACAATTTTCACCACTTATGGGAGCAATTGGAAAATCTAATATTCAATTAATTAATTGGCTACTTGATTCTGGCGCAGATCCTAATTATTCTACTTATACCTCACCTTTAGCCCTTGCTTTAGGTACCAATCAAAATGAAATTGTTAAGATACTGCTTAACTTCACAACTAAAACAAAACCATTAGATACAAATACTTTTGATTCTAATAAATGGCTACCTGCACATCATTGTTTTACTGCAAAATCAAAAATTGACCCTAAACTAAAACTTCAAATTCTTAAATCAACTGATAATCTTAATTCTCAAAATGTAAATGGTAACACGCCTATTCATATGATGTTTTTAAATGATGATTGGGTTAGCTATAAGAGTATTTTTAGTTCCAAACCAATAGATTTGTATATTAAAAATAAATTAGGTGATAGACCAATTGATTATTTTGTTAGCAAGTTACAAATAGATGAACTACTTGGGTTAGTATCTAAAGGAGTATTAAAAAGAACTAAAAAACTCCAACTTAAAGGTAATCAAATGTCACGACTATCTAAAAACAAACAACTTAAACTCTACAAAGCAACACTTGCATGTTTAAAAAAAAGTACATCTGAATGTATTGATCAAGTTAAAAATAAAATATCAAAACTTGGTGTATCTACTATTGATGCTCCCGAATCAAATATAAATATTAAATTAATAATGGGAGATAAAATTGATTATAGTTTATTTGTATCACGAGATATGGATTCATTTATTTATTTGTTATATTTTATTGAAAAATATGGAGTTGGTGTTGGAACAGGACAAGAACTTGTAATTAAATCATCAAATCCAGAAATTAAAAAAATAATAGATTTTTATGTTAGTATAGCTCAAGCCTATCCTGCACTTTCAAATATATCTATTTATTGGCATGATGAAAATAATAATGTTTTTCCTAAAGATATTGTCCAATTAATTCAATCATCAAGTCGGAATATTATATTTTTTTATATAACAATTATAAATCAAGATATAGATCATGCTAATTGTTTAATTATTGATAAACGTAATAAACGAGCAATACATTTTGAACCATATGGACGAGTAAATAAAGTATCACTAAAAAATTTAGATACCAAATGTGCTCAAATTCTAAAACCTTTAGGATACAAATATTATTCTCCTAGTGATTATTTAAGTCAAAACTCATTTCAAATGTTATCAAATGAATCAAATCCTCTTGAAGTAAAATCTGGGGATATTGGTGGTTTTTGTTTAGCATGGACTCTATGGTTTTTTGAGCTTTATTTAAGAAATCCCAAATTAGATCTTGAAGTTCTAGTTAATAAATCAATAAATAAAATTATTAATTTAAAATATTCAATAATGGAATATATAAGATTCTATGCAAATAAACTAAGAAAATATCACATCAAATATTTGAAAAAAATTAAATATCCTGCCGAAAAAATATTTAATATTCACACTACTAATGAAGAAAAAGACTATATTTATCAACAGATTAATAAATCAATTGATTCAAAAATAAATTAAGTTAATTCACTATGCTGAACACATTGTACAACCTGATTCTTCTTGTGTTGTTATTGATGTAATTACCTTTGCAGTTTCACTTGCTGCTTCTGACTTCATATAATAGCATCCTGTTTTTATTCCACGTTTCCATCCATAGAAAATGGCATTTTTTACTTTTGAAACATCAATCTTTTCAAAATACAAATTCATACTTTGAGATTGATCAACAAATGGTTGTCTTGCTAGTGCATGGTCAATAATATATTTTTGTTTAATTTCCCAAACTGTTTTATACAATGGTTTAATTGCATCAGGTATTGATTTAATTGATTGTATTGAACCATTTGAAAGAATAATTTGATTTTTCATTGATTCATTCCATAAGCCTAAAGCTTCTAAATCTTTTACCAAATGCCTATTTATTACTTTGAATACTCCCACTGATGTTTTTCTTGAATATATATTTGAAGTAATTGGCTCAAAACATTCCATATTTCCTAAAATTTGTGAAGTAGATGCTGTGGGCATTAATGATGTAAGTAATGAATTTCTTGTTCCATTGGTAACCATCTTATCTCTTAGTTCATCCCATGGATACATTAGCTCTCTTGACAAATTATATCCTAAATCAAACTGAAACATACCTTCAGAAAATGGCGAACCTAAAAAATGCTCATAAGGACCAAATTTTTTAGCTAAATCACAAGATGCATTTAATGCACCCCAATAAATTGTTTCCATTACCTTTGATTCTAACTCGCAAGCTTCATCTGATTCATATGGAAGTCTAAGTTCTAAAAGTAAATCTCCCATTCCCTGAATACCTATTCCAATTGGTCTAGTTGATATATTTGATTTAAATGTTTCTGGAGTTGGGTAAAAATTCAAATCTATCACATTATTTAAATTTATAGTTAGGTCATAAGCTGTTTTTGCTAATAGCTCATAGTCATATAAATTTGTTTTTGTTTTATCAACAAATCTATTTACTGAGATTGAGGCCAAATTACATACCGCATAACTTGATGCATCTGATACTTCACAAATCTCTGCACATAAATTTGAGGATTTTATGGTCCCAATATTCATCTGATTAGATTTTCTATTAATATGATCTTTAAAAAGAATATAAGGGACACCAGATTCAGCAAGTGATTTAGTTATTTTAACAAGTAGTTCTGATGCCTTAATTTTTTCCCTAAATTTATTGGATTGCACATAAGACCAATATAAAGTTTCAAATTCATCACCATAAACATCTGGTAAACCAGGACATTCTTTAGGACACATTAAATACCAATCACCATCAGTTTCTAACTGTTTCATGAAAAGATCAGGAATCCATAAAGCTAAAAACAAATCTCTAGCTCTTAACTTTTCATCACCTGTGTTTAACTTGAGTTCAAGAAATTCGCAAATATCTGCATGCCAAGGTTCAATGTATACTGCAATAGCTCCTGGTCTTTTTTTACCACGTCCACCTTGATTTATATAACATGCTATTTCATTATAACATCTTAACATAGGAATAATTCCAGATGATTCACCATTTGTTTTTGCAATGCGAGATCCTGAAGCTCTAATATTAGAAATATGAATTCCTATTCCACCAGACCATTTGGATATTTTACCAGCATCTGTAAAAGTTTTAAAAATACCTTCAAGTGAATCATCTGTTCCTAGAAGATAACATGATGACATTTGTTCAAAAACAGTTCCTGCATTATATAAAGTTGGTGTTGCATGAATATAGTAACCCATATACATTGATTTAAAAGTTTTCTCAATTCTTTCCCAAATAATATCTGGACTTTCATTTGATCTACAATGAATTGAAATAGCAACACGAATCAACATATCAACTGGTTCTTCAATAGTAATAGTTCCAACTTTAATTAAATATGATCCTAATAAAGTTTTATAACCAAATAAATCTAAATAATCTGGTAATGGACTAACAGATGCAACTAATTGATCAAGTGCATTTGCATTTAATTGTATATAATTGACAACTTGGGAATTTAAGAAATTAGATAAATTTGTATTAATATAATTTATTTTTTTACTAAAAGTACCAATATCTAAACTAGATACTTGGGATAAACTATCTAAATGTAGCACATGAGCAGCTAGTTTTGAGTACTCATAAGATAAACTAGACATATCATCACATATATTAACAAATTGTAGTAAATACTCATGTGAACTCATATTTGGTGTTGAACCCAGAGCCATTTTATCCAATATTTTTTGGACATTAAGGCTAGGAAACTGTTCTAAACAAATCTTTCTAATTACTTCTTCCATTATTATTCAAATATATTTAATATATATTTAAATAAAATAAAATCAATTTTTTTAGTATTAAAACATACTATATCCATTATTATTATCATATGCTTGTATTTGATTATCAAAACTTACTTGAGGACTAACTAATGTTTCACCAGTTTTTGGATTTATATTATTCCTTCCATATGCATCAAAAGTTTGAATAGAAGCTGGTGCAAATCTAACTGTTTTACTACTAGCACCAATTCTACCCATTGATGAAGTTGGAGCTTTTGGAACATCAAATGTCTGCCTCAAATGTGTTAAATATCCATTATTACTTGAAAGGACTTTGTCCATTTTTTTATTAGGTGCAATATAAACAGGTAATTGTATTTGTTGAGTAGCTTGTTTGCTAGCAAATCCATGTGAAGCCAAAGGAACCTGAGTTGGAACCTGAGAAGGTACTTGAGTTGGAACCCCATCCATTATATCATCAAAATATTTTTTTATTTTATCAGGTTTTTGTGTTTGTGTTTTTGTTTTTAATTCTTGATACCAAACATATCTTTTATATAAATAGTATCCAATTCCAATAAAAATGGTAATAATAAAAAAATAGTGATAGATAAAATTAACAATATTATAAAATATTTTTGTTAACAACTTTTGGAGCTCTGATTGTTGAGCTACTCCAGATGTTTTCATTTGAGATATTACTTTTTCTTTCATATATTCACCAATTATATTTTGGTCTACTAGTGTTGGTTTTATTTTCCTGTTATATAACATTATTATAATATATATTTAAAAAAAATTATTTAAAAATCTTCGGATATTTCCGCACTTGTATTTGTTAAATCAGGCTTTTGATATGATGTAATTCTTGATTCAAAAAAATTACCTTTAACTGCTATATTTATATTTTCCATAAAATCAAATGGATTAGGTGAATTGTAAATTTTTGAATAACCAAGATCTACTGCCAGTTTATCAGCTATAAACTCGATGTATTTACCCATTAAATCTGAATTCATACCAATTAATTTACATGGAAGTGACTCTATAATAAATTCTTTTTCTATTCTAACTGCATCAATTATCATTGAATGTATTACATCTTCAGATAATCTATTTACAATTTTACTATATAACAAACATGCAAATTTTGTATGTGAATTCTCATCTCGTGCAATTAATTCATTTGATTGTGTTAATCCTGGCATAATATTTTTTTGTTTAAGCCAATAAATTGCACAAAAACTACCTGAAAAAAATACTCCTTCTACTATTGCAAAAGCAACCAATCTTTGCGCAAATTTTGTCTTTGATGATGCCCATGTTTGAGCCCATTCTGTTTTTCTTTGAATACAAGGTATTGTTTCAATTGCACCAAAAAGTTCTTGTTTTTCTTTTTCATCTTTAATTAAACATTCAATTAGTTCAGAATACATTTCTGAATGTATTGCTTCAATTGCACCCTGGTACTGATAACATATTTGTGCTTCTAGTATTTTAACCTCTTTACTAAAATTATCCATTAAATTAAGAAATACTGATCCATCTGATGTTGCAAAAAATGCTAATATATATTTGATAAAGTACTGTGTATGTTTGTCTAAATGTTTAAAATCTGCATAGTCTTTCGATAAATCAACCTCTTCTCTTGTCCAAAATGACCCCTCTTGTTCTTTATATAATCTCCATATATCATGATGCTTAATTGGATATAAACAAAGTCTTTGTTCTTCCATTAATAGTGGTTCGTCAGATGAATCGTGATTTGTTTTATAGTATTTTTTAATACGTTTGATGTGCTCACGATCATCTCTCAGAATTTCACTAAATTTTTGTAAATCGAACATTTATAATTTATAACATATATATTTTTTTAAATAAAAAAATATTTCAATTTTTTATCTTAATTTTAGTTAGATAATTAGTTTATTCCATATATTTTTTACCAAACTGAGTTTTATCCATAACTTGAACTCCAAGCTCAAATGCTTTTACTACTTTTGAATTTGTTTTTTCTGCTATTTCTTCTGCTGTTGTTACTAATATTTTTGTATTTTTTGAAATTGAAGTTGTTACTTCTCCACCCAATGAAACTATCTTCTTCTCCCATTCTTTATTTCTAAAACCTGAAAAAACTATCTTAAGTCCTTCCATTTTTGATCCTACTACTTCTTCAACTGATACTTCTAGCAAAAGTCTAGACTGTATTGGTTCTGGTATTTCATTTAATAGTTTTAAAAAGTTTTTCATACCTTTAATAAATTGTGTTGCTGTTATTTTATCAAAACCATCTAACTCAATTATCTGATTTATTAAAATTGAATCCTTCTTCTCTATATATTGATATATTATATCTGGTATTTCATCTAAAATTTTCTTTATTTTTCTCTCACCCATTCCATGACCAAACTTATTTGATCCTACCATATACTCTAGTAAAGTTGCTTCATTTGCTCTTGTATGTATTTGTGTATATATCTTATCTATCATCTTATCCTTAAAACCTTCTACTTCACCCAATTCTTCTTTTTTAACTTTAAGTAGTGCTGGAATTGAATCTATACCAGCATCTATTAGTTTGGAAATATTTCCTTCTGATAAATTTGCTATATCTAGCTTTGCACAAAAATACGTTAACTCTTTAATTAGATGTTGTTTTGATCCATCAATTGCTATTATATCAACTGATGTATCATTCCATTCATATGTATCATCAGGAGGAAGTTGAGGGGATGGGGCTTTTTTTATCACTGATAGAATATGTGGAATAACATCTCCAGATCTTACTAATTTAATTTCTGCACCAGGACCCAAACAATTATCAACAATATATTTGGCATTAAATGCGGTCACATTACTAATTGTAACTCCTGATAACTTTGTTGGATTTAATATTAGTTTGGGTTTAAGATATTTGTCTTTTGAAACATTCCATTCTACTTTTATTACCTTAACAATTGCTGTTTCTAACTCTGCTAGGTTTTTAAAAGCAAATGCATAATCTGGATTACCTAATGGTACACGAGAATTTGGTGAATTAAATGCCACAATTATACCATCACACTCATATGGTGAGTTCTTTTTTCTTTCTGATAAAATTGTTGATAAGTTTTCTACAGATAAATCTAATGTTTTTAAATGATGTACAACATTAAATTTTAGTTTAGAAAGTTCCGCAAATTGTGATGTATATGTGTCCCAAGGACTTATTAGTTCATAAGCAACAAAATCAATATCTTGAGCTTTTGATTTATCCACAGTCTTCGCATTTACAATTCCAGCTACCATATTTCTTGCATTTGCCATTGTATCTGAATATTTAACAAAATCCTTCTTTCCAATTATTAATTCACCCCTTACAACTATCTTAGACTTAACCTTTGGCTTTGGAATATTTATTATTGGAATTAAATTTGATATTATTGTCCCTATTGTCCCATCACCTCTTGTATAAAGTGATTTTGTACCATCTGGTTCAACAATGTATAGTGCAGAAACACCATCTAGTTTATCTGATACAACCCATCCTTCATTACTTGAGTATTTGCTAGCAAACTGTGCAATTTGATCAGCATTTTCTGGTTTAAATTTATTCATTGAACCCATTGTATATGGAAGTGTTATTTTTTGCTTGTTTGTTATTGTGCTTGTTAAACCAACTTGTTGATGAGCTGGTTTTGATAAATATGAATTAGAAGGATCTAATTGAATTATTTTATCTCTAACTAAATCATATTCTTGATCTGAAATTATTGGTTCATCATTATTATAATAAGCAATATCAGCTTGTTTAGCAATTTCAATTAAATCTTTAATTGAAGCGTTTTCAATAAACTCGTATGGGTCTTCTAAAAAAAGTTCTAAATTAGATTTCATTTGATTTTAATTAATAGATTAATTTATTTCTAAGTGATAAAAAAACAATTTTTTACTATTAAAATAATTTGTTTTTTCTTTCTTTACTATAAATGTTTAAAAAATTTCAAACACATCTATTTATTGGCCTTATAAGTTTACTTACTTATCTTTGCTGGAAAGACCCAACTAAAGAGAAAATTTTTTGTTATATTATATCTTTAATAGCTATTCAAATTTCTTTATTAAAGTCAAAACCAAACAAATTAAAATATTCAAATAAATTATATAAATGAATTACAATTATATAAGTTTGTTAGGTGCAAGACCTAAAAATGAAGATGAAATTGAAGTTATTGTAAATATGAATGGATCAGATAAGTCTATGAAAGAACTTAATTTATTTTCTATATTTGATGGTCATGGAGGAGATAAAGTTTCCAAGTACCTCAAATCTAACTTGCCTAAATATTTTTTATCTAATTCAATCGATATCAATCCATCTAAACACTCCAAATTTAATAAATATATCAACAAAATATATCAATATGTTCAATCCAAGTTATCCAGTTTTGAATTACCTTCAAAGTTTTGTGGATCTACTGCCTTAGTTATTATTAACTATCCAAAAAACTCTATTTATAACCAACTCAAAGTAATTAATTTGGGTGATTGTAGAGCTGTATTGTGTAACAAAGATAATATTGCTATCCCATTAACTAAAGATCATAAACCTATGAGCTGGGAAGAAAATAAAAGAATTATTAGCTCTGGAGGTAATATTACTATTGATCGTGGTGATGATCCTAGAATTAATGGATTGTCAGTTTCAAGATCTTTTGGTGATCTTGATGCTAAACCCCATGTATCTCATTTACCAGATATATATGATTATGAAATTACTACATCTAAAGATAAATTTATTATTATGGCTTGTGATGGAGTTTGGGATGTATTATCAAATCAAGATGCTGTTGATTTTGTTTTGTATGCAATGGATAAATTAACTGAAATTAGTCCTAAATGTACTACTAGATCAAATAAAAATATAGCTAATTTATTAGGTGAACATGCTATTGCAATGGGATCACAAGATAATATTAGTGTATTAATTGTTTGGTTTTAAAATATTGAATCTGAATAATTAATATATTCATCACATAATGGGATCCATTTGTTAAATTTTTCAGATCTCAAACAATTTACTTTAACCATATTTTTATCTCGGAAAACATTTCTAAAAAAGTGTGATGTTGTCATGTTTGGAATATGTGCAATTCCTTCTTTAATCAATTGAGTTGAATTTTCACCCTCCGGTTCATATAACTCATAAACATCTGGTGTTGAAGTTTTCTTCATGTAAAACTCTACTTCTGATGCACTTGATGACTTTTTTGTTACTGTAACAATTTGTCCACCCTTTGCCTTTAGTTCATCAAATTCTGATTCATTTGTATAAATATAATACTTTGAAGTTAACTCCGGTAAAAACATTAACCCATTAATTTTTAAATCAGTAAGTTTTAACTTGTTAAATACTAAATCTGGAAGTTGATCAAATGTATAAAGCCTACAAACTTTACAATCAAAATAATGAGATGAATGTATAACAAATCTATCTATCACACTACTAATTTTATCTAGTTTCTCCGGTAGTGTTAAATTGCTTACTTGATTCCCTCCTAACATATACATATCATGAATTAAAAATGTTGATCTATTTCCAGATGCAATTAATTTTCCATCAAAAAATGTACCTGTTCCAGAATATAAATTTTCTATCCCACAACCTGAATTTGCTAAACAATCAAATTTATAAATTTTTAAATCTTGATTATTATTTTGTTCCTTTCTATACTTTAAATTTTTAAATACAAGTACATTATATTTAATACCATTAAGTTTAATAAATCCAAACAAAAAATTATATCCCTGAAAATGGGGTGTAATATAATGTGGTGAAGATTTAATCTCATCTAGATAAACTCTAGAATTAATAAGTTGATATCTTATTTTTTGAAAATCAACACAGGAATAAATTTTATCAAGTACTTGAGAATATAGATTTGACTCTAAAAACTCTAGACTTGAATTTGATACTTTAGTTCTTGACATTATGGTTGAAATATATACTCAATATTTATTTATATATAAATTAATCAATTTTTTTTATTAATTGATTAATTTATAATGGATCAATTTCTTATTCTAAATATTATTGTTTTTTTACTCGCTAGTCTTTTTGTTTATAAAAAATTAACTTAATAACTCGCAAATCCAGTATAACCATTTGAACTTGGTTCTACATCTAGTCCATAATATGAAGAATTATCAAAAGCACCTAATGAATCAAATTTACCCCATTTGACTCTATAATTATCAACCATATTATCATATACTTCACCAATTGTTTCTCCCTGAGTTGCAATTGAATTAGGATCTGACTGAAAATTTCCAACACGTGTATTTGGATTTTCTGATCCAATAATTTCATGAGCAGTATAATTATTTATATCATTGATAACATCTGGATCTTCCGGTACCCATGCTTTTACTGGATGTGTTGTTTCAAGTTTAGAAGCATAAGCATCACCTTGTTTATTTAAATATTTAATAATTTGTGAATCATATGGTTTTGTTTCAACTATAATACCATTTACATTTGTAGAATCATTAAAAAAATCAACAACTGGATTATGATGAATTAATTGTTTTTCTCCTTTACTTAATGCCCATGATACCCTTTTCCCTTTTATTATATTTTTTTTCTTTAGTTTACTTATTGATTTTTTATAATTCATATATATAAGTATTCCTAAAAGTACTATTAACAATATTAATGTCCAATCCATATAATATTTCTAAACATATTTTTTATTTTTAATTCAAATCACATATTTTTTTAGTTGTATTATCTTTTTCTATAACTAAAACTGTTGAGATTGATTTTAAAATATACCATGTGGTTGTAGCTAATATTATTCCTAAAACTATTATAACTATTTTTTCTCTAGTATCTGTTGCCTTTTTCAAACTATTTATATCTGAAAGTTTAATTTCCATATAATATATATTAACATAATTTATTTATTTTAAATATTATTTCATGAGATTTAGTTACACCAATTAGCAATAATAAAAGTGTTAATGTGTAAGATATCACAAATAGGGCTTTATTTGACATTGTTATTATATAATAAGAACAAGATAAAAAATTGACTAAAATACTTAGAAAAAATTGCTTTTTTAATTCATTTAAAGGATAAAATATATATTTGTATAATAATGGCATCAGAGTGGCAAACAGTAGCAACTTCTAAGAAGAAAAAGACCCCTGTATCAACTCCCACAAATGTCTTTGAGACAGCCTTTTCTACAAAGGCTGTTGTGGGAAAGCCAGGTTCATCAATAATAAAGTATATAGATGAACAAATATATGCATTTAAAAAAATAAATAAAGAACAAATGGTTTCATATGAACTATCTGTTAAATTTGATAAAATCAATGAAATGTTTAAAACTTCAACTCAGTATCTTGAGTCTAAAAAGAAAATTAATTATAATCAATATAACCATAATAGATGGGAACTTAAGAAAGAGGAAGATAATAGTGTGATAAATATTGTTTGTATTGGTTTAAATAAAATTACTGAACAAAACTCGGATGAAATTATTAAAGAAATTGAAGCTCAAGAAATTGTTTTGTATGATGATTTAGAGAAGTTAACTGAAAAAATAATACACAAATGTATTTCTGAGCCACAATTCATTAAGTTATATGTTAAAGTTATTAAACATATTATGCTTAAATGCTCTTGGATTGTTGATGATCATAATATGGTTCCAATTACTTTTAGAAGAGTACTATTAAATCAACTTGAAATGAGATTTTCTAATTTAATTAATGATGTTAAAAATATGAAATATGAAGAATCTGAAAATGAACTCATTGTTATTCATAATAAACAGAAAAGGGGATTAATCAGTTTAATTTGTGAACTTTATTCTAGTAAAATTATTGGAAATCAACTTGTTAGATATATTTTTAGAAATTTAGAAACTGCTTTTGATTCTACTGGTATTGATCAATATTTAGAATATTGGTTAGCATTACTTTCAACTGTTATGAGCTCTTGGTTATCATCTGAAAAATTATATTTGGATGAGCAAATGCAATATATTCAATCAAAGAAAATTGCTACTATGAAAGTAAAATTTATTCTTGATGATATTTTAGACGAACTTAAGAAGAAAAATTATTTACCTAGTGAAAATGTTCAAAACCAAGTGCAAGAGGAAGAAACTTATGATCAAACAATTAATGATGAAGATGAGGAAGAGTCTTATGATCCATTAATTCTTTCACATGGTGAATATGAATCAACTGAATTATGGGCTGGAAGTTTAGATTCTAATATATCATGGGACAAACTACTTTTAGATTTACTCCAATTCACAATATCTGAAAAATCTGAACTTGATCTAGTTAAAAAACTACTTGGATATTTTATGTCTAAATCAGTTTATACTTCAGATCAAATTCAAGAAAAAATTAATTGGATTAGATCAGAAAATGATTTTTCAGAGTATAGATATTATTTAAAAGATTTGGAAGAATTAGAAAAATTTGTTAGTAGCAAGTAAATAAAAAAATTGATTTATAAATTTATTTAAATATTAGCCTCTATAATATTTAATTAAACAATGACAACACAACCTAACTATGCACAAATATCCAAACTATCTAAAGAGATTGATATGAAAAAAGAGAAGATTTTAAAACAACATCTACCTCTAATAGATAAATATAGACCAAAAAAGTTTAAAAATATTATTTTAAATGATGTAATACAATCAAAAATATCCACAATAATAGAAATGAAAATAATGCCAAATATGATTATTGTTGGACCACCAGGAACTGGTAAAACATCCCTTATAACTATGATTGCTAAAAATATGTTAGGAACTTATTATTCAGAAGGGGTACTAAGTTTAAATGCATCTGATGATCGAGGACTTGATATTTTAAATAATACTATTATATATTTTTGTAAGAAGAAGTTAGTTGATCCTGAAGGTAATTTAATTCCTAAAATTATTATTATGGATGAAGCTGATAATATTACAAATAAAGCTCAAAATATGATAGCAAATATGATAGAAGAATTTAGTAAACATACAAGATTTGCATTTACTTGTAATGAATCTTCTAAATTAATTGAATCTATTCAATCAAGGTGTTTAGTAATATATATTAGTCCATTAAAAGCACCTATTGTATCAACACATTTAGAAAAAATTTGTTCTCAAGAATCTATTAATTATAAAAAAGATGCGCTTGATATGATTTCAGTAAATTGTAAAGGAGATTTAAGAGCTTCTATTAATTTGTTAGATGCAATATCAAATGGTTTTGGTGAAATAACTTGTGAAAATATTATTAAGTTGTCATATCAACCAAATCCAACTAAAATACTTAGTTTAATCCAAGAATGTGCAGAACGTAATATTAATAAAGCAATTGATGTTATTCATAGCCTTAAATCAGAAGGTTATTGTGGAACTGATATTCTTCTTGCTATGATTAATGTTCTTAAAGAAGTTGCTATTGATGAAGATATGAGATTAAAATATATTAATATTATCTCTGAATACTATACAAAAGTTTCTGACGGTCTTGATACTAATCTTCAACTTTATAGTTGTGTTAGTAAAATGATATTAATAGAATAAAATTATTTATAAAAAGTTTATTTATTTTAACAATCAATAAACTTATTTTCAATTGCATCATAAATAATTAGTCCAGAAAGTGGACTATAACCATTTCTTCCTGATACTTCGTGTAACATACCTCCTCGCAATCTAAGAACAATATGAATTGTTTGACTATCTTTTACTTTATAATCTTCAAGAGTATAATTATTTTCTAATTGGTTCCCAGAATGAATTAAACGTTGTTGATCAATTGGTGTTCCATTTATTTCATATATTTTATATTTTAACAGTTCTATAGAAGTACTTGTTTCAACATTAATAAGTGTTGTTTTTCCTACTAAATCTTTAATATGAACTTGTATAGAGTTTGGTGTATTAAAATACTTTGGGAATTCATTTGCTTTTAACTCTTCAAAATAACCTTTGTCAAAAACATATGGATTTTTAGCTAGACTCATATAAAGTTTACCACATGTATCTTCTAAATTAGTATTTATATCCAATCTAGAATTTGTTTTAGTATCAGACAAATATAACTTGGAATAAAATTCTTCTATATTATCTTGCAATCCAAAAACTGAATACAAAATTTTTGACTTTAATATATCAATAATTTGTCCTACATTTTTTATTGATTCATTATATAATATTCCAATTGGTGAATTATATAATGTTTTTATTTCTAACAACTTTGCATTTTGCGAAAATACTTCCATTTATATTAATATATAAATGTTTATTCACTTTCAGTTTATTCATTTTTCAATATTTTTCCAAGACCAAAATTAAAGGTTATGCTCTCAAATGCTTAAAAATTAATTCCTCCAGATTTTTTCAAACCAGAAAAATATTTTTTAGGGCCAAAAAAAGTCTCTCTCTCCCTGGGAAAATTCTTGAAATTTTCGCATTATTTTTGTTATTTAAAGATTTAAATATTGATTATAATAAATTTATAATAAAATAATCTATTTTTAAATTAACTATATAAAATAATATTATTTTTACAAGACTAGTATAAAATTTATAATGTTTTTATATGCGAAATAAATATTTTTAATACGAATTTAATTTTTTTATATGCGAAAAATATTTAAAAATTTATATATTATAATATATAAAACATAATGTATAAATGTTTTATATGTAAAAATTACCACACAATTTTTGATGATGAAATTTGTGCAAATATTTTAAATATTATGATTAATAATTATAAAAATATGGATTTAACAAATAAATATGATTATGAATATGAAAATAAAAAAAATAATAAATATAAGTGTGAATTTTGTTCAAAAATTTTATCAAATATAACAAATTATAAATATCATGTTTCTAATAAAATTTGTAGAAAAGATGATTCAAATAGAAAAATATATAAATGTGAAGATTGTTTAAAGATATTTGCAGAAAAGAAAAATTTAGATTATCATATTAAAAATAAGGTTTGTTTAAAAAAAATAATTAAT
>JACCDY010383202.1_pt1 | contig 50172 bp, 44 predicted proteins | sample 7446391 | NCBI WGS metagenome assembly JACCDY01 (sample SAMN15323451, study PRJNA562643) | freshwater metagenome | isolation source: river surface water | place: USA:Blue River Watershed | collected 2017-08-18
AGGAAGGATACCGCGCGTTGTAAGGCACGGACTCTTGATAGACAGCCGCACCCAGCAACTCAGCCAACTCGCAGGCTTCATTGAACAAATCGGCATTAGCGATTTCACGCCCCGCCACCATGACAGGCTTTTTCGCAGCCAGCAGTTTTTGCGCTAAATCTTTCAATGCGGAATCACTTGGACGCACACCCGCATCCACAATCGTGGGGAAACCAAACTCGATTTCCGCCTCTTCATCGAGCACGGACCCTGGCAGGCTAATAAACACAGGGCCCATCGGCGGCGTGCGGGCAATTTTGGCCGCACGTCGGATGACACGAGGTAAATCCTCAATCCGCGTCACCTCGAATGCCCATTTCACCAAGGGTGCGGCAATCGGCACCAGCGGCTCATACAACAAAGGCTCTTGCAAACCATAACCAACCTCGTACTGACCCGCCGTAATCAATAAAGGCGAACCCGAAAACTTGGCGTTATAAATCGCTCCCATGGCATGGCCCAGGCCGGGTGCGCAATGAAGATTGCAGGCCACCAGCTGATTGGAGGCGCGGGCAAAACCATCCGCCATCCCCACCACGATCGACTCTTGCAGACCCAGCACATAGGTCAGCTCCGGAAACTGAGGGACCGCCTCCATGATCGCAAGCTCGGTCGTACCTGGATTTCCAAACAGATGCGTCACGCCCTCGTCGAGCAAGAGCTTGATGAAAGCCTGACGTCCCGTCATTTTTTGAATAGTCATTTTTGTCTCCCCGCGATGCCTGAGCATCGATTTCTGATTTTTTATAAACCTGCTAATTTTTGTAGCTGTGCTGGATCGAGACCCAGCTTTTTAGCCGTCTCCAGCATTTCGTTCCAGGTCGTTTCGTCAACCGGAACGCCCTGCGCCAATCGCTTGGCGCGTGACTCGCGCTCAGGCTCTCCTGCGACACGGACGTAGTCATATCCGGGCTGGGGTGGAGAGGCCTTGACCCAGTCGATAAAGGCTTTCATTTCATGCTCAAAGATCGAGCCATCTGCGAGCTTGGCAGGATCAAAAATAATGGAGAGCATCCCGTTGATGATGCGCCGCTTACCGTCAGGAGGCGATTGTGTGGTCATGCCACCCGCCAACGCACCGCCCAGCAATTCGCAAATCAATGCCAATCCAAAGCCTTTGTGTTCGCCAAAGGTGCACAGAGCGCCCAGTGGTGGTTTCACCGCGTAAACGGGCTCCGTGGTCGGACGCCCCTGATCATCAATCAGATAACCAGGTGGCAACTGCTCGCCTTTATTGAGCGCGACACGGGCTTTGCCCTGAGCGATGACGCTCGTCGCAAAATCCAGCAGAATGGGATCCTGACCAGGCACAGGAATGCCAACAGTAAAGGGGTTGGTGCCAAAGCGCGCATCTCCGCCACCGAACGGAGCGACGATAGGACGGGAAATCACATTCACAAAATGGATAGAGATCAGACCCTGCTCAACCGTCATCTCGGCCCAAGCGCCAATCCGGCACAAGTGATGGGAGTTTCCGAGCGCCAAAATACAGCTGCCGTGCTCCTTGGCACGGGCAATGCCAAGCTCCATCGCCTGATGACCAATCGCCTGACCAAAGCCACACTCGCCATCCAGCCCGATCATCGAGCCGTTATCCATCCGTGTCTGGATTTTTGCGTTGGGCTTGAGACTGCCCTCCAGATACGCCTCGGCGTAACGCGGCAAAATCCCCACACCATGTGAATCATGACCCGTCAGGTTTGCCTGTACGAGATTTTCGGTGACGAGTTCGATTTCACGATCATCGCTACCAAAACCTTTCACCAGATAACGCACTGCATCGCGCAAGCGATCGACAGGGATAAGATGCATCTGAGCCATTCAACGAGTTCCTTTGATGAGTCTGTAACGTGTGAATATTTGAATGTTGATTTAAACGTTAAACAAGAAATTCAACACGTCGCCATCCTTGACGATGTACTCCTTGCCCTCGGCACGCATCTTGCCCGCTTCTTTGGCACCCGACTCACCCTTGTAGGCAATGAAGTCCTCATACGCAATCGTTTGCGCACGGATGAAACCACGCTCAAAGTCGGTATGGATCACGCCCGCCGCCTGAGGGGCCGTTGCGCCGATCGGTACAGTCCAGGCGCGGACTTCTTTCACGCCTGCGGTGAAATAAGTTTGCAGACCCAGTAATTTAAAAGCACCGCGAATGAGGCGATCCAGGCCGGGCTCTTGCATACCCATGTCCGCCAGAAAGACAGCTTTGTCCTCGTCGGAGAGCTCAGCGATCTCAGACTCGATGGCTGCACAAATCGCGACGACTGGCGCATTGCGCGCGGCGGCATACTCATTCAAGCGATCGAGCAAAGGATTGTTGGTAAACCCCTGATCGCTGACGTTACCCACATACATCGCAGGTTTGGCAGTGATGAAGCACAGCGGCGCGATCAAGGCGCGATCTTCGGGCGAAAGATCCAGCGCGCGAATCGGTTTGGTTTCGTTCAGCTGGGCGATGACTTGCTCGAGTATGGCGACGACCTTCTGGGCCTCTTTGTCACCGGAACGTGCAGTCTTTTGGTAACGGTGCATCGCCTTTTCAGCTGTCTGCATATCAGCGAGCGCCAACTCTGTTTCAATCACCTCGATATCCGCGATCGGATCGACACGTCCCGCGACGTGGATCACGTTATCGTCCTCGAAACAACGCACGACGTTAATAATGGCGTTGGTTTCACGGATATGGGAGAGAAACTGGTTACCCAGGCCTTCGCCCTGGCTCGCACCGGCCACCAGACCTGCGATGTCCACAAATTCCACGGTCGCATGCAGAATGCGCTCAGGTTTGACGATCGCGGCGAGTGCATCGAGCCGTGGATCCGGGACCTCGACCACGCCGACATTGGGCTCGATCGTACAAAAGGGGTAATTTTCGGCAGCGATACCTGCCTTGGTGAGGGCATTAAAAAGGGTTGATTTACCGACGTTGGGCAAACCAACGATGCCACATTGCAGAGCCATGAGAATCCCGAAGTTCTTAAGAAGTGAAACAGCTGTATAGAATATGAGTTTAACCGCTCCGCCCTTAATTTCTCTCCCAGATCATGACTCTAGCTGAGCTTCTCGCCCGCCCTTTTGGCACCATCCCGGAAATGGTCAGTTTTGCTGCCTCGCAGCGACCTGAGCACCCGGCTTTGATTCTCAACGACAAGTCACTCTCCTACGCAGAGCTCGACACATTGATCGCCCGTGTCGCGGCCTCGCTGCAGCGCGACGGATACGTGCCGGGCGACAAAATCGCCGCGTGCGCAGGCACCTCGTTCGAGTATGTGGCGCTATTTCTGGGGGCTTTACGCGCAGGTGCGGTCATGACACCGCTGCCACCCACCGCGACACCTCTGAATCTGGACGGCATGCTCGCCAATTCAGGTGCCAAAATCCTTTTCCAAGATCGCGCCTGCGCGACCACTTGGTCGACTGACAACTTGGTCGAAAATGGCTTGCACAGAATATGGATCGACGAACCGCAGGGAACAGACAGCTGGGGCGAATGGCTATCTGGCGACAAGCAGCCCCGTCCCGTGGACTCACAACCCCACTGGGCCTTTAACCTGATCTACTCCTCCGGCACCACAGGCACACCTAAAGGCATTGTTCAGCCCTGCTCCATGCGCTGGTCGCACGTCCAACGCGCGGCCACCAACGGCTATGGGTCTGATTCGGTGACGCTCGCCTCTACACCTCTCTACTCGAACACCACACTTGTTGCCTTGTTGCCCACGCTCGCGCTCGGTGGCACAGGTGTACTGATGAGCAAGTTTGACGCGCGTCGCTACCTTGAGCTTGCTCAAAAGCATCGAGTGACGCACACCATGCTGGTGCCCGTGCAGTATCAGCGTATTCTTGACGATCCCGAGTTTGACCGCTTTGATCTCTCAGCTTTTCAGGCAAAATTTTCAACAAGCGCCCCTTTTGGTGCGGCCCTCAAAGCTGAAGTCCTCAAGCGGTGGCCTGGTCGTTTAACCGAAATCTACGGGATGACCGAAGGCGGTGGTCGCTGCGAACTCGAGGCGCACAATTATCCGCACAAGCTTCACACCATCGGGCGTCCAGCCAGCGGTCACGATATTCGACTCATCGATGAGGCAGGACAAGAGGTCCCTCAAGGTCAGACGGGTGAAATAGTGGGAAGCTCCTCGGCGATGATGGAGGGCTACTACGGAATGCCGGAGAAGACCCGCGAGGTCGAATGGTTCGACCCTTCAGGCAAACGCTTTATCCGGACAGGCGATATCGCACGCTACGACGAAGATGGTTTTCTGATTCTCGCGGATCGCAAAAAAGACATGGTCATCTCAGGCGGTTTCAATATCTATCCAAGCGATCTTGAGGCTGAAATCGGCCAACATCCTGAGGTACTGGAATCCGCAGTCGTCGGTGTGCCCTCGCGTCAGTGGGGAGAAACACCAGTGGCGTATGTTGTACTCAAACCTGCTGCGACGATTAGTCGCACTGATCTGCTTGCTTGGGTCAATGCCCGGCTCGGAAAAACGCAACGCCTGGCCGACCTTGTTTTGACGGACACATTACCCAGAAGCGAAATTGGCAAGGTCCTGAAGCGAGAATTGCGCGAGCGCTACGGCGCCCATGCTAAATAGCATCACCCGCGACCTGCAAGGCCAGCCATGCCACAGCTAAAGGTCCCGCATTGAAAAATGCATGGACCAGTATGGCCGCGCCGATGCCACGTTGCACACGGATCCAGCAAAGCGCCAGTCCGGTCACCCATTGCGGCAACACGAGTACCACCATCATCCACGCGGGCAAATCCACAAACTCATAGTTGTGGATATGGAGCCCCGCGAAGCCCAAGACAGAAAGGTGCATCACGACAGGAAACGACCAACGATATGTTCTAAGCCAATTCCAGCCAGATCCAGAGGGCATGCTTGCGTGACGCATCGACCAGATGAGCATGAGCATCACACACACAATCAGACTGCTGGCCCACCAGGCAAAACCGTTCAGAAAGACATAAATCAACACAGGCACGACTAGCAATGCCAACAGGGGTCGGCGCAAACCAAAACGAAAAAGCATCTCTTCAATAATGGGGGCCCACAGGAGCGCCTGAAACCAGGGCAAATTGTGCACACTGATGCGATGCGTCGCGCCACTCATTTCAAAAACGGTCAGTACAAGCGGTCCAAGCGCAACGATATTAATCAGCCAAAGCGCGCCCGCCCAAGCAAGCAGCCGCGATATCTTGCACGAAGGCCACCAGTCCGCCATCCAACCACTGACCGGTGTTGCATGCTTAACCTCACGCTTGAGACTTGGGCGTCGGACAAAACTAAAAAATAGTCTGAATTCGTCCCGAAAGCGCATCACTGTCATGGCGGATTGTCACGGTGCAACTGCTCGATCGCGCGCACAAACTCACCCTTCAAAAATAATGGCGTGACCGCGCGGCAGCGCGTCAGACAATCATCGATTGCCTGTTGATCTTCACGCCGGGGAGGATGAAGTACGAAATCAGCGACCTCTTGAGCAAGTTTCAAGGTGCGAGGATGTCCGATTCCCAAACGCAGTCTCCAAAAATTAGCACTTCCAAGCGCTGCCTGGATATCCCGTAATCCGTTATGACCCGCATGCCCCCCCCCTTGCTTGACCTTGACCTGACCAGGCATGAGATCGAGCTCGTCATGGAGCACGAGTATTTCCTCCGGGACGAGTTTGTAAAAACGGGCAAGGGCTCCGACGCACTGGCCAGAACGATTCATAAAGGTTTGAGGCTTGGCCAAATAGATTTGCTCGCCCTCGAAGCGCGCCTTGGCAACCGAACCAAAAAATGATTTTTCGATGTTGAAGGCGCAGCGCAGGTCATCTGCAATAGCATCGGCCAGCCAAAAGCCCGCATTATGTCGCGTGCGAGTGTAGTCGGGACCTGGATTGCCTAGCCCAACAATGAGTTTGATCGGATGATTCATCACGCCATTATGAATACAAAAGCCCCATCCGCACAAAACGGACAGGGCTTGGAGAGCACTTCTAAGAAGGTGAATTAAGCGGCAGGTGCTGCGCCGTCAGCAGCTTCAGCAGAACCGCCCTTGACGATGGCTGTCACCAAGACTGGGTTTGCATCGCCACGGTGCGCAACGTAAGTCACGCCTTTAGGCAACGTAATGTCAGCCAAGTGAATCGACGCGCCGCCCACCAATTTGGACAAGTCCACTTCGATGAACTGTGGCAGATTGGATGGCAAGCAAGCGACTTCAATTTCAGTCATCACATGCGAAATGATCGCAGCGCTGAGCTTGACCGCTGGGGAAATTTCAGTGTTCGTGAAGTGCAAAGGCACTTTGGTATGGAGCGCCTGATCGGCGGACACGCGCTGAAAGTCGACGTGCATGACGATCTGCTTGTAAGGGTGCCACTGAACCGAACGCAACAGAACCTGATGGCTCTTGCCTTCGAGTTGCATCTCCAGAATGGATGCGTGAAACTGCTCTTTACGCAGAGCGTGATAAATCTCGTTGTGATCGAGTTCGATATTGACGGGCTGCTCTTTGCCACCATAAACAATGGCGGGGACGCGGCTCGCACGGCGCAGGCGGCGGCTCGCACTCGTTCCCTGTACGCTACGTGGGGTTGCATTAAATTGCATGAAAAACTCCAAAAGGGATGACTAGCATCCTGTTAAAACACGATCCGGGTATCGAATCGTGGCTTCGCAGCTCACCGCGACCAGTGAACCGCAAATCACTTCGCGCATCCTCTTTCCGGATACGCTTTTGATTCTTTAATCTACAAACAACGAGCTGACGGACTCGGCGTTCGAAATACGTAAAATTGTTTCGCCCAGCAAAGCCGCACAAGAAAGCTGGCGGATTTTGCTGCAAGCACGACCCTCGTCCGAAAGAGGAATCGTGTCAGTGACCACCAGCTCATTCAATTCAGAACTTGCAATGCGCTCAATGGCGCCCCCAGACAGCACGGCATGTGTGCAATACGCATACACGGCACCCGCGCCGCGCTCTTTCAACGCCTGGGCAGCCTTGCAGAGCGTGCCTGCCGTGTCGACCATATCATCCATGATCAGACAGGTGCGACCATCGACCTCGCCAATAATGTTCATCACCTCGGAGACGTTGGCGCGAGGACGACGCTTATCGATGATGGCCAGATCGGCTTCAAGCTGTTTAGCCAACGCACGGGCCCGCACCACACCACCGATATCCGGTGAAACCACGACGAGATTACTTAGATTGCGACGCCAAATATCCCCTAACAAAATCGGCCCTGCATAGATATTGTCGACGGGTATATCAAAAAATCCTTGGATCTGGTCTGCGTGCAAGTCCATGGTCAGGACGCGATCAACACCCGCTACCTGAAGCATGTTTGCCACGACCTTCGCCGTGATGGCCACCCGGGCCGAACGAGGACGACGATCCTGTCGTGCATATCCAAAATAGGGGATAGCGGCAGTGATGCGTCCAGCGGAGGCGCGACGCAGGGCGTCCACCATCACCATGACTTCCATCAAGTTATCATTGGTGGGCGCACAGGTTGGCTGAAGTACAAAAACGTCCTTACCACGGACGTTTTCATTAATTTCAGCCATAACCTCACCATCCGAAAAACGTCCAACAGTCATACGACCGAGGGACATATCAAGATGGTTAACCACATCAACCGCAAGACGCGTATTCGCAGTCCCGGTAAAAATCATGAAACTATCATTAGGCATGATGTGGGCAGTCACAGACCGTCAGATTAAATGTGGGACAGCTCTACAGAATTCGGGGCTGGGGAGGAAGGATTCGAACCTTCGCATGCCGGAATCAAAATCCGGTGCCTTAACCAGCTTGGCGACTCCCCAACTAGCTTTCAATCCAATCGTGCAACGGATGCTCTGAAAGGCCTTGGCAGACCAAGATGTTTCGTATCGGACTCACTGAGCCGAAACACCCATCACTCACAACACCCGCACTCGCAGAATCAGAAAAATCAACACGTATTTTAGCGAGCATTTCCTGTCGTGCCACCTCGGCCTGCTGAACGCTCTTGAATCCGATAAAAAAACAGGATCCAGACCCGGTCATCCGCGCTTTAAAACCGGCCTGTTCTAGCCAATCAAGCGTCTGACGAACAACTGGGTAGCGGTTTAAAACCACTGGTTGCAGATCATTGTGACCAAACCCCAAGCGAGTGATCGCTTGACGTCCAGAAAAGTCCATTATTTTGACCGGTTCGGTGTCTCTTGTCAAATCAGGGGCCTGAAAAACACCTTGTGTCGGCACGCCTTGAGCGGGCTGGATCACTAAAAATGCTTGTCCAGGGAGTTCGATCGGGGTGAGCAACTCTCCGACCCCTTCTGCGAACGCATTTTGACCCAAAATGAAAACCGGCACATCTGCCCCGAGCTGGAGACCGAGCCGCATCAGCTCCGAACGGGTTAAACCCAGTCCCCAGAGACGATTCAACGCGATCAATACCGTTGCCGCATCACTTGACCCCCCTCCTAATCCGGCCCCTGAAGGGATCCGCTTAGTCAGCTGAATATGTGCCCCAAACCTGGTCCCTGTCTTCTCCTGAAGGAGACGTGCGGCGCGCACCACGAGATCGTCATCGTGCGCCACACCATGCATGTCCGTTTCACGAACAATCAAACCATCTGCGCGCGTATCGATGTTCAGACTATCCGCTAGGCTGATGAGCTGAAAAACGGTTTGCAAGAGATGGTAACCATCTGCGCGCCGACCGACGACATGCAAAAAAAGATTCAGCTTGGCAGGCGCGGAGAGGTCGTACAGCATGTTGATGGAAGGTCAGGATTTGTCGTTCAAGGCACGTCGACAATGAGGCGGATCACAATATGCTTGTTCCCCTCGTTACGTGAGAGGACCAATAGACGTGGGCCTTGCTGATCAAAGCGCGACAATTCCACCTCCCAACCACTTTGGGCGAAAGAAGAAATCCTGCCCTGGTCATCTCTTTTGATTTCCCGCATCGAGGGTAACTCTCGCAAAGGCAGACTCAGCCACTGGCGAAGATCTCGCACAGGAACGCGTTGGCCAATTGCCTGCTGCACGAGCCCATCAGGGTCGGACGCGCGCAAGATTTCGCCATTGGCTTGTGTCAGCGTTGCCTGGCCGGGATCCACAGAAACCCGCGCAAGAATGTTTCCAAAAGGATTCGTCAAATCAAGTGTCAGTCGACCCTTCACATCACGCCACACAAAACCACCCTGAACGGCTTCAGGCGGTTGATTGGGCTCCTCGGCACGTAAGGCAAAACGGCCATGACGGACCAGTTCATCCAACCCTGTCGTTTCGGATGAGCCGGGAATTTGAGTGGCACAACCTGCCAGCGCAAATAGGAATGCGCCAAGAGCAATCCTGAAAAACATACGGAAAATCAAGGTCGAACCCCAAACCGCTTCAAAGTTTCCTGCAGGGTAGGATTCGATGCGTCCTTGGCGACCCCCTCTTGCCAAACCTTGCGCGCCGCATCCTGTTGACCAGACTTCCAAAGCGCTTCGCCAAGATGGGCGGCAATTTCCGCTTCGGGTCGCCTGTCGTAAGCACGCTGCAAATAGTCAACAGCCTCTTTGTACTGACCCATCCGGTATTTAACCCAGCCCATGCTGTCGAGAATGAAAGGATCTCTGGGTGAAATTTCCAGGGCACGGGTAATCAGCGCCAAAGCTTCAGGCAACCTTTGGTTTCGATCCGCCAGTGAGTAGCCCAAGGCATTGTGCGCATGCGCGTGCCCTGGATCCAGGGCGATGACCTGCCGCAACAATCGCTCCGCCTCACGCATTTGATCCGCACGCTCGTGCAGCATCGCGAGCTCGTACTTCACATCAACCGTATCAGGCATGCGCTGATCGAGCGCTTGCATGCGCCTGATCGCTTCGGGCAATCGATTTGCATCACGCAAGATTTGCGCCCCCGCCGAAGCCCCCATCATGATTTCTTCATCGGTTTGCGCATTCGCCGAGTCGATCAGGGCAAGCGCCTCATCGACTTTCTTTTGTTTGGCGCGAATCAGGGCTTGTCTGATGCGGGAGGTGTAACGCATCGATGGATCATCAATCTTCGCGAGAAGATTCACTGCTTCATCGAGCTGTCCTTGCTCCTCAGCGATTTTGGACAAGAGCTGATAGGCCTCGGCAAGAGCGATCGGTGCATCCGTGGCGCCTGCCGCTGCGGATGCGCGTAGACGTTGCGATTGGACATTGACATATTGATCCAGAAAGCCGCGTGCTTGCTCAAGCTTTTTTGCCCGGTAGGCGACCTGGGCCTGCATGAACAATAAATCGAAATCTTCAGGGGAGCGTTTGGCCATCGCAGTCAGCTCGGCCATCGCCGCGTCGAACTGTCCACGATCAGCCAGATGACTCGCCAAAATCACACGCAGACGTCGTGCGTTTGGTTGCAAAGCCGCAAATTCGGTGGCGTCACGCAAAGCGCGCTCGGGGTCGACGCTCAGTCCATACTCGAACACACGCAAAGCCGCATCCTCAGAACGCGGGGCGGCAGCAAGCGCCAAGCGAGACTCTTCGAGCGCTCGCTCATTGTCACCCGCGGCACGCGCCATATCGGCCAAAGCCATATGGCCTGAGGCGAGGTGACGCGCGTTGCTGTCACCAATGGCTGTGCTCAAAATCCTCAAGGCCGCACGCTTGTCGGGCATTCTGCTCAGAACAGCGAAAGCCTGTCCAATCGCTGCAGATTTATCTGTGGCGGCATCGATTTGTTTACGTAAGGCGGTCGCCAATCCGCTGGTCTGCCCCGAAGCCGCAGCGAGTGCCATCTCCGTCGATGAAGCCTCTGGATCGTCGGGAGTCAGGCGCAACCAGGCGCGCGATGCTTCGAGCGCACCGGGAAGATTGCCCCCCGCCAGGTAAAACTCCAGCGAGCGGCGCGCAAGTCGATAGTCACCCAGCTCACGGCTCAAATCCAACATCGTCTTGCCGGCGGGCACATAGGCACCGCGCTGTGCGGAAATCTCGGAGGCCAAGATCCGGAACAAAATCGTCGAGGTCAGCGTCACCTCAGGCAGCTCACCCGCACGCAGTCGAATAACCTCCGACTCGGGTTGCCGGGGCTTAATCTGGAGTTGGGCGTTTTGCCCAAAACCTTTGAGAGGCCCTGTTTGCGCCCACGCGACCGTGGCACAGGACAAGGCGACACCCCCAAGCAGGGCGAAAGCGGAAATTTGAGAAACAATGGATTTAAACAACGACTTCACTCGACCCGCCTGGTTGGTGGCACAATCAACAGACTCAGTGGACGGATGTTAGCACTCAGCCATGCCAGAACTACCAGAAGTCGAGACAACTCGCCGGGGAATTGACGCCGTTGCAACAGGTCGCACCCTCCGCAACATGATCGTGCACGAATCCCGCATGCGTTGGCCGATCCCAAAAGACTTGCCTGAACACGTCTCCGGGCTGGTCGTACGCGCCTGTCGTCGTCGGGGCAAATACCTTCTGATTGAATTCGATACGGGCACACAGCTCATCCACTTGGGGATGTCCGGATCTTTGCGCAGCGTCCAGAACGGCGAGCTTCTGAGAAAGCACGACCATGTGGAATGGCAATTTGACGAGGTCACCCTGAGGCTGCATGACCCCCGAAGATTCGGGTCTGTATTGTGGCACCCCAAAACAGACGGCCCTGTTGAAGACCACCCCTTGCTGAGTAAGCTGGGGATTGAGCCATTTGATGCCAAATTTGATGCCCAATGGCTCAAGCAAGGCCTGGCAGGCAGAAAAGTCTCGATCAAACAAGCCCTGCTAGCTGGAGACGTCGTCGTCGGGGCAGGAAATATTTATGCTTCTGAAAGCTTGTTCCGGGCGCGCATTCACCCTAAAACCCAAGCTTCCCGGGTATCCCTTGCCCGCTGTGAGCGCTTAGTCGAAGCGTTAAAAAGCACGCTCACCGATGCTCTCCAGTCAGGGGGCAGTACGTTGCGCGACTACGTCAATGCCACAGGGGAAGCTGGGGCGTATTTCACGCTACATGCAGCCGTCTACGAACGTGAGAGCGAGCCATGCAGAGTCTGCGGCACGCCGATCAAACGGATCGTGCAAGGACAGCGCGCCACATATTTTTGTCCAAGCTGCCAGAAAATCTAGGCTTGCCAGTTTGAACTAGCGGGGCGCGCGTGGTGGTAAAGCGTAACGCTGCTCGCGATACGCCCAGCTCGGCCAAAGAACATGCGCAAGGGCTTCTCGTGACTGTTGTTCATCAGACTCGACAGGCGTGTAGCGATCCGGCATCTCGTAACGCATAGTGCGCGCAGGTTTGCCAGGCTCGAGTACCACCAGCTTTTCTCCCTCGGGTCCAGCTTTCAAAAAGCCATAGTTATCTCCGAACTGCATCATGGCCCGATTAGCGGCGGCACGCGTCAGGTCTCGACCCAGCATGGGATGCACCGTATCCATTCCCATCAGAGACAGGAGTGTGGGCAGAAGGTCAATCTGACTCATGACCTGAGGATCGGACTTGGGCTTGACACCCGGACCGATGATCAACGCGGGAATATGGAAGTGACGTACGGGCACTAATCCTCCATAGACTCTGGCATCGTGATCCGCCACAATCAGAAAAATAGTGTGATCCCAGTAGGGCGACTGACGGGCTTTTTTGAAAAAATCACCAATGGCCCAGTCTGCATAGCGAACGGTGTTGACGACCGAAGCAGGTTCACCGATCGGCTCGATGCGACCCTTTGGATATTCCCATGGAGAATGGTTTGAAACAGAGAAGGCCATCGTCACGGTCGGACGGGCATTGTCTTCGCGCAAAACACGATCAAGCTCGGTGAACATATCCTCATCGGAAGCCCCCCAGGAACCCACAAACTTAGGCGCGACAAACTTGGGCAAATCGACCATTTCGTTAAAGCCATTACCCAGGAAAAAGCTGCGCATATTGTCGAAATGGCCCTCACCGCCATAAATGAAGCGCGAGTAATAACCATGCCGCCCGAGCAACTCTGCAATGGTGAAAAAGCCCGTTTGCGAGCGTGGCAGTGTTAATACGGCTTGGGCGGGCGTTGGCAAAAAGCCGGAACTCACGGCTTCCAAGCCTCGCACTGAGCGCGTGCCTGTTGCGTAAGCCCGCTCAAACCACCACCCCTCTTCGGCCAACTTATCCAACTCAGGGGTCAAGTCTTGCGCGCCACCCAGTTTTTTAGAGTACTGCGCCCCCAGGCTCTCCTGCAAAATGATGACAAGATTGAGAGGCTTGTCACGTCTCATACTCGCAGTCTGAGCGTGAAGTGTTGGGAGATGCGGATCCAGCACCGGGTCAGGAATCCCAGCCGCGCGACGGACGATGTCGTTGATTTCCTCGATCGGTAACTTGCCATACATATCAAACGAAGACTTTTCATTCTTCATCAGATAGGCCGCATTGGTCACGCTCCAGAAACCATTCAATGGCAGCGCATTGACCATCGCATCGTTGCCAAAGGCCACGGACGAAGCATTGATCGGGCGATGCTGCAATGTCCCACGGATCGAGCCGACACAAAACAGGATCAGGACCACACTGACGACCGGACGCAACCACCAGCGAAGCTCTTTGTCAGGCTTGCCTGCCTTGAAGAGCTTGAAAGCGCCCCACATCCCGATGCCCAGCCCCACGAACGCAGCGAGCAAGACAAGACGATAGCCCTCCCAAAGCATGGAGAAGACTTCGCGGGGATAACCAAGATACTCGAAGTACAAGCGATTGGGGCGCGTGTCGTATTCGGCGATGAACTGAGGGGTCGAGACCTCAAGCAACAGCAGTAAAAACCAGCAAACCCTGAACCACCAGGCCGTTATTTTTTCCGCAATCGCAAAGTGCCCGAAAAAAGGCCCCGCTCCCGCCGGAATGGCGATCATCATCCCGATCATCACCAGATCGATGCGCAAACCACCAATCATCACTGGCCAAAAGCCATCGACCGCTTCGACACGTGGCCATTGCCACACCACCAAACACAGGCGGAACAAGGTCAGCATCAACAGCGCTGTCCACCAAAACCGCCATGTCAAACGAAGCATCTGCTTTCCTTAGGTCTGAAGTACTTTACCGGGGTTCATCAAGCCGTGCGGATCGAGCGCTTGCTTGATTTGCTTCATGAGCCTGAGCTCGAGTTCTGTCTTGTAGCGAGTCAGTTCGTCGCGCTTGAGCTGTCCGACGCCATGTTCAGCGCTGATGGAGCCGCCATGGGCATGAACACTGTCATGCACCAGCTGATAGACCTCGTATTGGGTCGCAAGCAGTTCTTGCTCAGTCTGGTTGGGCGCGCGCGCGACGTTATAGTGCAAATTACCGTCGCCCAGATGGCCGAACACGATATTCTGAATACCTGGGAACTTGGCCTGAAGCGCAGCATTGGTTGTTTTGACGAATTGACCGATTAGGGAAATCGGAATCGAAACATCATGTTTGATACTCTTACCCAGCTCTGCCTCGGCAAGTGGGATGCTTTCGCGCAAGTGCCAGATCGCCTTGCTTTGCGCGATATTTTCAGCAATCGCCGCATCCACGACCAAACCATCTTCGATCGCGGCGCCCAGCACGGACTCAAAACGTGCTTGGGCATGCTCAGCACTTTCGCTGTCGGACAACTCAAGAATCGCGAACCAAGGTGCGTCAGCGGAGGGACCCTCGAACGGTAAACGTTGCTGAGGATACAGTCGCACCACGGCCTTGAGTACCGGTCCCATCATGACCTCGAAACCCGTCAGCGAAGCACCAAAACCTGCGCGTGCGCGCGACAGCATTGCGATCGCATCCTCTAGGGAATTCAGGGCCAGCATCGCAATACGCTGCGCGACCGGTAACGGATAGAGCTTCATCGTCGCGGCAGTGATGATGCCCAAGGTTCCTTCGCTCCCGATGTACAGATCGCGCAAATCGTATCCGGTGTTGTCCTTGCGCAAGCCGCGCAAACCATGCCAGATTTCTCCTTGTGGCGTCACGACTTCAAGGCCCAGCGCCAATTCACGCGTGTTGCCGTAGCGTAATACCTGTGTGCCGCCAGCATTGGTCGAAAGATTGCCACCGATTGTGCAACTTCCCTCCGCAGCCAGGCTCAGAGGAAACAGACGGTTCGCCGCACGCGCCGCCTCCTGAACAGCCTGAAGAATACAACCCGCCTCGACGGTGATCGTATCGTTGTCCGTATCGATTTCGCGCACTCGATTGAGCCGCGCCAGACAGACCACCAACGCGCGACCCGACTCATCGGGTGTCGCCCCACCGCACATCCCCGTATTGCCACCCGAGGGCACGATCGGAATCTTGTGCTCGGCGCACAATCGCACCACGGCGGCGACTTCTTCAGTCGAGCCCGGACGCACGACTGCAAGGGCTTCGCCACGGTAACGTCCGCGCCAGTCGATCAAGTAAGGCGTCATCGCCTCGCCGGTCAATACCTGGGTCTCTCCCACGATTTGCTGTAGCTGTTTCAGTGCGCTCATTCAGTTCTCTTTCGGTTTCTGGCGGATTTTTACTGTTTTGTTGCGATGTTCTTGGGCTTTTTTGACTCAATCGTCGATTCGGCATATTGCCATACATCAAATTGTAGGTGAGTTCCCCCGATTTCAACGCCAATCACACCCAGGACGCACAGGAAACATTCCTGTCAGATCGGCGATAATATGAGTGAAGTGATTTTTGATTCTGGAGCCTCTTCCGTGCCTGCCTCGTCGAACTTTCCCCACGCCGCATTCAAAGCCTACGACATTCGTGGCGTCGTCCCCACTGCGCTCAATGCTGATTTTGCAAGACAACTCGGTTTGGGACTGGCTGCGCGGGCACACGCTTGCGGCGTCACCACGATGGTGGTCGGACGTGACGGCAGGCTCAGCAGTCCAGAGCTGGCCGGCGCGCTTCAGCAAGGCATGCGAGAGGGTGGGATCCATACGATCGATGTCGGTGAAGTCCCCACCCCGCTCGTGTATTTTGCGGCCTACACGCTCAAAACGGGCTCGGGTGTCGCCGTCACCGGTAGCCACAACCCTCCGGAGTACAACGGTTTCAAAATGATGATGGGCGGTCAGACGCTCCACGGCGACGCGATCCTGGGATTGCGCGACGAGGTAGCCGCCGGCCCCGCGACAGCAGCCAAAGCTGGCACAGCCTCCGTGGTGGACATCATGACGCCCTATCTGGCGCGCGTGATTGGAGACATCAAACTCAGTCGCCCCATGAAAATCGCGATCGATTGTGGCAATGGTGTCGCGGCTGCAGTGGCCCCCGCATTGTTTCGGGGTCTAGGCTGCGAAGTCACTGAATTATTCTGTACAGTCGACGGGACATTTCCCAATCACCACCCCGATCCGGCCGATCCCCATAACCTCGAGGACCTTATCCGTTGCGTTCAGACGACTGACTGCGAGATCGGCCTAGCCTTTGATGGCGACGGTGACAGACTGGGTGTCGTCACCAAGTCCGGTCAGATCATCTGGCCCGACCGTCAGCTGATTCTGTACGCCCGTGACGTACTGCAGCGCTGCCCCGGCGAAACGATCATCTATGACGTCAAGTGCAGTCGCCATGTCGCCGAGCAAGTGCGCGCTGCGGGCGGCAAGCCACTGATGTGGCAGACTGGCCACTCGCTGATCAAAGCGAAACTGGCCGAAACTGGTGCACCATTGGCCGGTGAAATGAGCGGACATGTGTTTTTCAAAGAACGCTGGTTTGGTTTTGATGATGGTCTCTACACAGGGGCACGCCTGCTCGAAATCCTCTCCCGGGACGCCAATCCCTCGGCGGTCCTGGAGGCACTTCCCCAGGGAGTCTCCACACCCGAGCTCAAGCTTGAAATGCGCGAAGGCGAGCCACACGCACTCATCAAACGGTTACAAACCGAAGGGGTCTTTGCGGGCGCTACAGAAGTTTTCAAAATCGACGGCCTGCGTGCGGACTACGCTGACGGCTTTGGACTGGCGCGCGCCTCCAACACTACACCTGTCGTCGTGTTGCGCTTCGAGGGTGATACCCCCGAAGCTCTTGAGCGCATCAAAGGCGTATTTCGGGAGCAACTACTGGCGCTCGCCCCGACTGCCAAGCTGCCGTTTTAACTGTTCAACACCTCCCTTTTTCTTTGCTGAGCCCTATGCCTTCACTGTCGAACAGTCCCGCCTGGAAACAGTTTTCTCAAGCCGTACTGAGCAGTCCCTCCAAGCCTGACGCCCTGCGTATCATTACCGCGGCGCAGCTTGAGGTTGATCTGACCACGCAGAGAAGCTCAAAAGAACTCGCTCGAGCGGCTCACGCGTTGCTGGAGCAGCAAGGATTTGAACAATATCGGCATGATTTATTCGAAGGCGCCAAGATTAACTGGACCGAAAATCGCGCGGCCTGGCACACTGCTTTGCGTGCGGCCACCCCTCCCGAAGCTGTTGCCGAAGCTGTACTGACAGAACGCGCGCGACTGGCTAAATTCGTCGAAGAGGTCAATGCCTGCAATCAGTACCGCAATGTCGTGCACCTGGGCATTGGTGGCAGCGACTGGGGACCGCGTCTGGCTTTTGACTCGCTCGCTGGAGCAGGCACACGTCGCACCTTGAGATTTGCCTCAAACGTCGATGCGCACGCCATCACTGCGGCGCTCGAGGGGCTGGATGCGCACGACACGCTCGTGATTATTTCCTCCAAATCCTTCACCACGACGGAGTCCCTGGCCAATGCAGCCTGTGCGATCGACTGGTTGCGTGCCAATGGCGTCGCCTACCCGCTCGATCATTTTGCCGCCGTCACGGCGAATCCTCAGGCTGCTCGCAACTTCGGCATCAATGAGGAACGCATTTTTCAATTTTGGGACTGGGTCGGTGGACGTTACTCCTTATGGTCCTCGATCGGTCTGCCTATCGCACTTGGTTTGGGTATCGAAGCACTCAACGAGATGCGGGCCGGTGCGGCTGAGATGGATGAGCACTTTCTAAATGCCCCGATCGAACAGAATGCCCCTGTGCAGATGGCCTTGAGCGCTGTCGCCAATCGCAGCGTGCTGGGTTATGGCTCTTTTGCGCTGTGCCCTTACGATGCGCGCTTGGGCAGCCTGGTCCCCTGGCTACAGCAACTCGAAATGGAGTCGCTTGGTAAGGCCACGCTGCGTGATGGCTCCACCCTGGATGTACCCAGCAGCCCAGTTGTTTGGGGCATGCCCGGGACAGATGGCCAGCACACTTTTTTTCAATGGTTGCATCAGGATGGCAAGGGTGCGCCCGTCGATTTCATTCTCTGCGCGGTGCCCGATCACCGTCACACGCGGCATCACCGATTGCTGATCGCAAACTGTCTGGCGCAACGCGCCGCGTTGCTCGAAGGAAAATCTTTCGAGCAGTCGCTCAAAGAGGTCACCAAAACAGAGAAAGATCCTGAAAAAGCCGCCGTGCTCGCACGCCACCATGTGCATCCGGGTGGCCGCCCCTCCACGCTCATCGTGCTGCCGCGACTCGAAGCCAGACAGCTCGGTGCGTTGCTGGCGCTTTACGAACACAAGGTCTTTACCGAGGGCGTACTCTGGGGCATCAATCCCTTTGATCAGTGGGGGGTTGAGTTCGGTAAACGCCTGGCTGGCGATATCGAGCGAAGACTCGACGCGCTTGGCAGTGATCCGGCTGTCAGCCCCTACGATCCCTCCACAGCGTATTGGGTCCGTAAGCTCGCGAGCAGGTAGTGAGAAGATAAAAAAAAGCCCAAGACTTTGCAGTCTTGGGCTAAATCCACCAAAGGAGGAGGGTGGAGGAGACAACCTTGGCAAGTACAGGAGACCACTTTGATCTCAGTGCGGGAATTAATCATGTGCTTGGCTACTTCTGGTAAACACTAGCACTTTAATTCAACACACTCATGACTGAACTTCCATAAACAAATATTAGCTGAAAATCTGGTGCGGCGCAAGAATATTTTCTTTTCCGTACAAAAAGTAAGCAAATCATCAATTTTGATGCGCTGCAACAACACTGATCTCACCATATTCTGTCGCACTGCCTTCTGTCGCTCTACCGCTTAAATCTTATAGGCTGTCCCGGTCATCACCTTGGCCATCAGACGCATCATCGTTTGCACGGGCTTGGGCAGAGACTCGGCCCCCCGGTGCTCCGCACTCAGGCGATGCTTGATCTCATCACGTTTCATTTCCTCGACAATCGCCCTTGATCGGGTGTCTGAGGCGGGAAGTTCCGTCAGATGACTCTCGAGATGGGCCTCTACCTGGCGCTCAGTTTCCGCCATAAAACCTAAACTTTTCGCTGGCCCTGCCCGACTCGCCAGGGCACCCAAAGCAAAAGAACCTGCATACCAAAGCGGGTTCAGCAAGCTCGGACGACTATCGAGCTCTCGTAAACGCTGGGCACACCAACCCAGGTGATCCACTTCTTCGGCAGCGGCATCTAAAAAAAACGCAGCACTCTGTGGGTTTTTGACGGCCGCAGCTTGCCCTCTGTAAAGTGCTTGCGCACAAATTTCACCGACGTGATTCACACGCATCAGACCGGCAGCATGCCGTTTAGCCTGTTGGTCCAGCTCGAGGTCGTCACTCGCCTGCATCGGACCGGCAGGATTGGGACGGGAAGCCGTGACACCTGCGCCAAGCACCTGCAAAGCAGTATCGAGCTCAGCAATAAAAGGGTCCAATAATCCGTATCGGCGATTGAAAATGGGTTGATTCATGAGGAAAACCTTCCAAAACAGCTGCAGCCTCCATGTTAGCGCTTGCTGCGCCACAAAATCCCTTAACCCGTTTATGATTCCTGCTTCAACGCAGGGGATTGCACATGGAAGTCAAAATTGATTGGGGTGGCCCGGACGGCATGCTCTTTGTGGGCCAAACAGGTACAGGTCACATCGCCGCCATGGATGGCGCACCCGAAGGCGGGGGACACAACCTTGCGCCACGCCCCATGGAGCTGTTGCTCGTTGGAACGGGTGGTTGCACCGCCTATGACGTCGTGCTGATTCTCAAGCGCGGACGCCACGCCATCACAGGCTGCTCAGTCAAATTGCAAGCTGAGCGCGCCGAGACAGACCCCAAAGTGTTCACGAAAATCCATTTTGTTTTCACAGTCACTGGCAGCAACCTGCCCCGTGCGGCTGTTGAGCGGGCGATCGCTTTATCGCACGAAAAGTATTGCTCCGCCTCTGCCATGCTCGCGCACAGCGCCAAAATCACCTGGTCGGCAGAAATTGTGGACACGGCACTTCCCTCCACAACAAGCCCATAAGTCCCGGAACTCTATGAACCAGTACGAAACCTTCATGCGCCACGTCTACCACACAGGCGTCAACAAAACCGATCGAACCGGTACCGGGACCCGCTCGGTCTTTGGTTATCAAATGCGTTTTGATCTGTCTAAAGGCTTTCCTCTGGTCACGACTAAAAAACTTCATACCCGAAGCATTTTCGTCGAGCTCCTCTGGTTTTTACGCGGAGACTCCAATGTGCGCTGGTTGCAAGAAAACGGCTGCACGATCTGGGACGAGTGGGCGCGAGAGGACGGTGACCTGGGCCCTGTTTACGGCGTGCAATGGCGCTCCTGGCCGACACCTGACGGCGGGCATATCGACCAGATCTCGCAAGTACTCCATCAGATTCGCAGCACACCCGACTCGCGCAGACTGATCGTCTCTGCATGGAATGTTGGCGAAATCAAAAACATGGCGTTGCCGCCATGCCATGCTTTCTTTCAGTTTTATGTCGCAGACGGAAAACTCTCCTGTCAGCTCTATCAGCGCAGCGCGGATATTTTTCTAGGCGTCCCGTTCAATATCGCGAGCTATGCTTTGCTGACACATATGGTCGCGCAACAATGCGACCTCGAAGTCGGTGACTTTGTCTGGACGGGCGGTGATTGCCACATCTACAGCAATCATTTTGAGCAAGTCGAACTCCAGCTTTCTCGAGAGCCCTACCCCTACCCTCGACTCCTGATTCAACGCAAACCCGAGACTATTTTTGATTATCGTTACGATGATTTTGTCATCGAAAACTATAGCCACCATCCGCATATCAAAGCACCGGTGGCGGTTTGAACATCGCAGTGAACCCAAGTTCAAAAGGCCCGAATCACATGCAGCTCACTTTGATCGTCGCCTACGCGCAGAACCGTGTGATTGGGCGCGACAATACACTTCCCTGGAAACTGCCAAGTGACCTAGCGCACTTCAAGCGCACGACACTCGGCCATCCCGTGATTATGGGGCGTAAAACATGGGAGTCACTCGGTCGCCCCCTGCCGGGCAGACGCAACATCGTCGTCACGAGAAACCCCCATTACACCGCGACAGGCGCTGAATGTGTGACAAGCCTGACTCAGGCAATCTCTTCAGTACAAGACTTCGCGCAGGCTTTTGTCATTGGCGGCGCGCAACTCTATCAAGAAGCCCTCCCCTTTGCCCATCAGGTCATTGCGACAGAGGTGTTGGCAAATATTGAGGGGGATGCTTTCTTTGCACCACTCGACCCCAAACAGTGGTCTGAAACATCCAGGACACATTACCCAGAAGAGAACGGTTTAAGGTTTGATGTCGTGCACTATTACCGTGTGAATGGCTGACGGATGAAACAGAAATGATCAAAAAACTGACCGTCACGATCGCAGTCCTGGGCGCAGTGGTTGCTGCCTACAGCGGCGCCAGCCTCTGGTCGGGGATGCGTATCGAATCGCAGTCTTTTGCAGCAGTCGATTCAATCAATCTACACCTTGCGCGCACATGGTCGGATCAAATCCGACTGACAGCGAAAGAGTATCAACGTGGCGTATTTTCTAGCCAAGCCACCTATGTGCTGACCTTGCCCGCGAAACAGGAGTCCGCGTCTGCGCAAAAACGCGAATTCCTGTTTGTCAACACCATTACGCATGGTCCTCTGCCTCTTAAAAACATCCTATCAGGTGACTTTTCACCTGTCGGCGCTTTGATCGACACCGTCCACGCACCGTCGCCTTGGACGGAGGATCTTTTCAATGCCAATGAACGACGACCGCTCGTGACGGGACACACACGCGTGAGTACCCATGGCGTGGCAAAACTCAACTGGTCGGCCGCGCCCTTTAGTTTTCGTCAGGATGCTTTTCGAGTTCAGTTCGGTGGCGCACAGCTCAAAGCAGAAGTCGGTCCACGCTTTCGCAGCAGAAAAGGTGAATTCAGTCTGGAAGCGTTGAATGTCACAGATGGTCAAACGACACTTGATCTTAAGGCGGTCAAGATGGGAGTGGATACGCGCGCGAGTGGCCGTTCTGGTGACCTGAATCTGCCCTTGGGTATCACCCGACGTGAGATCGGCAGTCTCACCTGGGCCTCCGTGAATGCACCGACGATTGAGCTTGAGAAATTCAAGTTGCGCACCGAACTCAAACTTGACGATTCAGAGGTCAATGGCAGCACCAGTCTCGATATTGGATCGCTTGGCATCGCCCAGCAAAAGCTTGGTGCCTTCAAGCTTTTCCTGACCGTCGACAAGGTCGACGACCGAGCCCTCGGTCCGTTTTTGGAGTTTTATCACCGCACAATTGCTCGCATCGGCAGCAACATTCTCGCGCCTGAGCCACTCATTGCGACTGAGATCAAAAAGTTCTGGCTGCAGCTGCAAAACTTGATTAAAACACGGCCTTCTGTGCGAATTGACCCCCTGATCTGGGAGACCTCTGCAGGGAAAAGTCAGCTTTCACTCAGTGCAGCGCTCAATCCTGCGGAACTTGCCAGCGGTGGAGTTGGATTTCGCGAAAGTCCGATTGACACGCTGGATGCCACCCTGACGATTTCGCAATCCATGGTGAACGAACTGGTGCTCCAGAAATTTCAAACTCCAGGCGCAAACCCTGCAAAGGTTAAGGGACTTGCCGATCGAGAGACCAGAAGACTGACCGACATGGCGCTCCAGCTCAAGTTTGGTCGCGTCCAAAACGGCAAACTTGTGACGCATTTCAACGTGCAAAATGGCGAACTGCGTATCAATGGTCAGCGTACGGCTTCGGAGCCGATTTTGAACCTGCTCAGTTCATTTGTACCGCCCGCCTATCTGGCGGCCAAATCTTCGGCGGGTAGTCAGGTGGGCCCCGACGAAGCCGCTTCACTCCAACACCTGGATCCTGAAGTGCTCGCCGCGATTTTGACTGATGCGGATTTTAGTTATCAAGAATCAAGAGATGCGGAAGGTGATCTCGTTCTCAAAGTATCGCCGGGTGATTCGGGTGCAGAAAGCATTGAGATCATTTTCAGTGGTTGCCGTAAAGATCCTACTTGCGAAGACGTTTTATTGCGAGCCACCTACCCAGCCAACCAATTTGCGCCGCTCAAGTTCGTCAACGACTGGAATCTTCGCAGCCGTTGGGCGCGGGTATTCATCAAAGAGTCGGGTGCGCCGGTTTTGGAAATGGACATCAGTGCTTATGGCGGGATTGGTCAGGATGCGATCGAAGGGATGGTCGGCACCTTCTTTAAACTCGTAAGGGACTTTTCAGCTGAACTCAAAGCAGCAGAAAAAGCAGCCCAAAAAGCCGAGGCTGAGGCAGCCGCCGCTGCGCAGGCCGCACAAGCATCACAAGCCACGCAAACAGCAGAAGAAGCAGCCAAAGAAGCCGCTCAAAAATGAAAACGGCTCGCGCTCCGGGCGAACACCCGGATGCGCGAGCCGATGTCTCTTGGTTATTATTCCTGTTCTGCGTAAGCCTCCACGGGCAAACAAGAACAAACCAGATTGCGATCACCCCAGGCATTGTCCACACGTCCGACCGGTGGCCAGTACTTGCTATCGCGCAAACTCTCGACCGGATAGGCCGCCTGCTGGCGGGGGTAGTCATGGTGCCACTCCTCTGCCAACAACATCTTGGCAGTGTGCGGTGCGTTTTTCAGAACGTTGTCGCTCTTGTCGCGTTCGCCACGTTCGACCTGAGCGATTTCATGCCGAATCGCGATCATGGCGTCGACAAAACGGTCCAGTTCAGCCAAGCCTTCTGACTCGGTCGGCTCAACCATCAACGTGCCCGCAACGGGAAAGCTCATCGTCGGCGCATGGAAACCGTAGTCCATCAGGCGTTTGGCAATGTCTTCGGCTGAGATGCCTGAAGCTTCCTTGATGGGATTGATATCCAGGATGCACTCGTGCGCCACGCGACCGTTTCGTCCTGTGTACAACACAGGATAATAATCAGCCAGACGACGCGCCACGTAGTTCGCGCTCAAAATCGCAACCTCGGTGGCTCGGCGCAAACCTTCTGCGCCCATCAACGAGATATAGACGAATGGAATCGGCAAAATACTGGCTGATCCAAAAGGCGCAGCTGAAACAGGCCCCACGGGCATGCCATTTGCCATGACACCTTTCTCATTGACGACACCAGGCAAGAAGGGCGCCAGATGAGCACGCACGCCTACCGGCCCGACACCGGGCCCACCACCACCATGCGGGATGCAGAATGTCTTGTGCAGGTTCAGATGTGACACATCCGAACCAAACTTTCCTGGCTGCGCCACGCCGACCATCGCATTCATGTTGGCGCCGTCCATATACACCTGACCACCCGCTTCATGAATCAGATCGCAAATCGTCGTGATTGACTCTTCGAACACACCATGCGTTGAAGGATACGTCACCATCAAAGCAGCGAGACGATCGCCAACTTTCGCGATTTTGGCCTTGAGATCTTCGAGATCCACGTTACCGTGCGCATCGGAGCCCACCACCACCACCTCCATCCCCACCATGTTGGCAGAGGCGGGGTTCGTACCATGTGCCGACGATGGAATCAGACAGATATCGCGCTGATGCTGGCCATTGGCGCGGTGATACGCGCGAATCGCGAGCAAGCCCGCGTACTCGCCTTGCGCGCCAGAGTTGGGCTGCAAACTGATGGCGTCGTAACCCGTGATTTCGCACAGATCCTTGGACAGACGCTCGATCATGGTCTGATAGCCGCGTGTCTGCTCAGCCGGAGCAAAAGGATGGATGGCTGCAAATTCTGGCCATGTCACTGGAATCATCTCAACGGTTGCGTTGAGTTTCATCGTGCATGAGCCCAACGGAATCATCGTGCGATCAAGCGCCAGATCCTTGTCGGCCAGCTTGCGCAGATAGCGCAGCATGTCTGTCTCGGACTGGATACTTGAAAACACGGGATGACTGAGGATGGCTTGCTTGCGCTGGACGCTGGATGGAATGCCTGGCAAACCATTGACCTCCTGAGTCAAGGCGGGTGCCGCCTGAGCCGTCGCACTGGCAAACACGCCGAGCAGTTGGCCAAGGTCTTCGATCGTGACAGTTTCATCCAAGGATATACCGAGCTGCGTAGCGCTCACGCTGCGCAGATTGATGCGCGCCGCGCGTGCGGCTTTCAGAATAGCGTCTGTCTGGGCACCGGTCTCAAGCAGGAGGGTGTCAAAGAAAGTCTCGTTCACCACCTTGATGCCAAGCGCGGCCAAGGCTTGCTTGAGTACCACCGTCGACTGATGCACGCGAGTCGCGATCGCCTTGATCCCTTTGGGACCATGCCACAAGGCGTACATGCTAGACATGACCGCCAGCAGAACCTGCGCGGTACAAATATTTGAGGTCGCTTTCTCGCGACGGATATGTTGCTCGCGTGTCTGAAGCGCCAGACGCAAAGCCTGGTTACCCTGAGCATCTTTGGAAATTCCGACAAGACGGCCGGGCATGTTGCGCTTGAACGCATCCTTGCAAGCCATAAAACCAGCATGCGGCCCACCAAATCCAAATGGAACGCCAAAACGTTGTGCTGAACCGATTGCGATGTCAGCACCCCAATGTCCGGGAGGCTCAATCAAGGCAAGCGCCAACAGATCAGTCGCACAAGCCACCACACCGCCCTGCGCATGTACCTGCTCGGTCAGCGCGCGATAATCTGCCACAGCGCCAAGAGAGTGCGGGTATTGCACCAGCAAACCAAAGCATGCAGGTACGCCTTTGGACTCGTCTCCCACCACCACATCAATATCCAGACCATCCGCGCGTGTGCGAATCACTTCGATCGTTTGCGGGTGGCAATGCTGTGAAACAAAAAACACCTTGCTTGGGGACTCTGAGGCGCGACGCGCGAGCGTCATCGCTTCGGCAGCGGCTGTTCCCTCATCCAGCAGAGAAGCATTGGCGATATCAAGACCGGTCAAGTCCGCGACCATCGTTTGGTAATTCAGGATGGCTTCAAGACGTCCCTGCGAAATCTCGGGCTGATAAGGCGTGTAAGCGGTATACCAGGCTGGATTTTCGAGGATGTTGCGCAATACGACATTGGGAGTATGGGTACCATAGTAGCCCTGACCAATGTAATTGCGAAACACTTGGTTATCCGCTGCGATTTTGCGCATCTCAGCCAACACGTCGGCCTCGGAGCGCGCGCCTGGGAGATCAAGCTCGCGCGACATATGAATATTGGCGGGGACCACTTCACGCATCAGCGTAGCGAGATCCGCCGCGCCAATCGCCGCGAGCATTTTTTTCTGATCATCCTCGCTCGGACCAATGTGGCGAGGGATAAATTCGTTCGAAGTATCCAGAACTTGGGACATGATATTTGCCTTAGCTTGCGTCAGCGACAGCCTGATAGCCTGCTGCGTCGAGCAAACCATCAACATCTGCGGGGTTGTTGGCCTTGATCTTGAAGATCCAGGTGCCATAAGGATTGGCGTTGATACTCTCGGGCGCATCATTCAGGGCCTCGTTGAAGCCGACGACCTCGCCCGCGACAGGCGCGTAGATATCCGAGGCAGCCTTAACAGACTCCACAACACCAGCGGTCGCGCCGGCAGCAAGTTTGGAGCCGACTTTGACGTCACCGACGAACACCAGATCACCAAGCTGTTCCTGGGCGGGACCTGTGATGCCGACGATCATGACATCGCCATCTGCTTTGATCCATTCGTGTGTTTTTGCGTATTTACGATCGCTAGGGATGCTCATGAAAGTCTCCAGAAATTTGTCAAAAAATGTAGTGCGGATGAATGTTGAGTTTTTAAGCGTGCGTGACTACTTGTCCGTGACGCACAAAAGGCAGTTTGCATACTTCAGCGGGAACCCATTTGCCGCGGATATCGATCTCGACCCGATCCCCTGCGACCACGCCCTGCGGAAGGCGCGCAAAACCAATTGACACACCCATGGTCGGTGACATCGTGCCGCTTGTGACTTCGCCCATGCCTTTGGAAGTGCGAACAGCCATATGCGCGCGCATGACACCACGATCCAGGAGTTTGAGACCGATGAATGCGCGGGGATCCGCAAACTGCTCGATGGCATCGCGGCCGATAAAACGGCGCTCCGGGTCTTTGAGCGAAACGGTCCAGGTCAGGCCTGCCTGATTTGGATGAATCAGTTCATCCATGTCCTGACCATATAAATTCATACCTGCTTCGAGGCGCAACGTGTCGCGTGCGCCCAAACCGCAGGGTGCTACGCCCTGGGCAGTCAGATCTTTCCAAAGTTTTTCAACTTCCGTGGCTGGCACAACAATTTCAAAACCGTCTTCGCCGGTGTAGCCTGTTCGAGCCACCATCGTGTCACCGGGAAACTGAACCCCGGCAAACACACCAAGGTTTTCAGTTGTTGCTCGCCAGTCAGGACGCGTTGTCCAGACTTTGGCTCTTGCGTTCGGTCCCTGGACGGCGATCATCGCAAGATCGCGTCTAGGGGTGACGGTGACCTGAAGCCCGCCAGAAGCAGCTACCCGTTGCATCCATGCGATGTCTTTGTCGGCAGTGCCGGCATTCACGACCAAGCGCCATTGCGTAGGCGTGAAAAAATAAACGATCAGATCATCAATCACACCACCCTGGGGATTCAACATACAGGAATACAGGGCTTTGCCGGGCTGGGTGAGCTTAGCCACATCATTCGCGATCAATTTACGTAAAAATACGGTCGCATCCGCGCCGGCGACATCCACATTCAGCATGTGCGAGACATCAAACATACCGGCATCACGACGCACAGCATGGTGCTCTTCGATCTGGGATCCGTAATTTACAGGCATGTCCCAGCCGCCGAAATCGACCATGCGCGCGCCCGCGGCAACATGAACGTCGGCAAGGGGGGTACGCTTTAATTCAGCAGACATAGCAAACTCCGGCAGAGGGATGAGACGGTAGAAAGGTGCGGGCCAATCATTGCATGCGTAGTCCACATGCAATTCGACTGGCGATCCGCCCCTCTGTCCTTTTGCCTGAGAGTTGCCCCGCGGATTGGGCGGGTGTGCACCTTCGGCGCCCGTGGTGACCTCATTGAATGGGTCGCGGGTCTCTCCAGAGTGTTGTGCTGAAAGTATTCTGTGGAAAACTTTCAATTCATGTTGCGGTATAGGGAGCCTGAGCGATTCTGGGCGAATTGCGCCTTCGGCGGCAAGCAGAGCTCGATCAAAAGCTCCCGTGCGCTCTCCCGCAACGTGCATTCACAGCAATGAGAGCATAACGCGAAATACAAGCCCACCACAAGTATGCCCCCACCCACCAAGTCTCTGCCAGAACGCTGGCCGAACACTCAGGAATTCAGAGGCTTCGCCCGCAGGCAACACCGGATGCCCAGGCCCACTGGAAGTTATAGCCCCCAAGCCAGCCTGTCACATCGACAGTTTCACCGATAAAGTGCAACCCCGGGACGCTACGGGCCTGCATACTACGTTGATCCAGACCCTTGGTATCGACTCCGCCACGCATCACCTCGGCCTTTTTGTAACCCGCAGTCCCGCTTGGCACGAGGGACCAGGCCTGGATGCGCTGCGCCAGATCCTTGAGCACGCGATCCGGGGCATCCGCCAGACGCAACGTGGACTGATCGCCCAGCCACTGTTCTGCCAACCGTTTGGGCCAGAGGGAAGAAAGGAAGGTACCGAGCTGTTGTTTGCCTCCCGCCTTAGCTTGTAAGAGTTGGGCCGAGAGATCCTGGCCTGGCGCTAAATCGAGGGCGATCGTCTCGCCAGGCTGCCAATAACTCGATATTTGCAAAATACCGGGACCGGACAAGCCTCTATGGGTAAACAAGACGTCTTCGAAAAACTGCTGAGCACGTTTACCGGGACCTGTGCTCACCGTCGCCTGTAAGGCCACACCTGCCAAGGCCCCAAATGGTGCCCAGGTTTCCTGGTCAAAAGTCAGCGGCACGAGTGCTGGACGTGGCTCGATGACCTTCAGGCCAAATTGCCGGGCAAGTTTTAAGCCAAAATCCGTCGCGCCAAGCTGAGGAATCGCCAGACCGCCTGTCGCGATCACTAAATGAGTGGCGTGAATGCTGCCTACGGAGGTATGCACGGTGAAAAGTGAAGCCCCCGCATGTTCAGCGCGCGAGACTTCTTTGACCTCGCAAGGCATTCGCCAGTGGACACCGCCTTGATCGCACTCGGCGCGCAACATCTCGATGATGTCTTCGCTACTCTGATCGCAAAACAGTTGTCCCTTATGCTTTTCATGCCAGGCGATGCCGTGGCGCCGGATCAAATCAAGAAAATCCTGCGGCGTATAACCGGCCAACGCCGACTTGCAAAAGTGTGGGTTGGCAGAAATAAAATTCTCGGGACCGACTTGTTTATTGGTGAAGTTACAACGACCACCGCCAGAGATCCGGATTTTTTCAGCCAGTTTGCTTGCGTGGTCGATCAGCACCACGCTTCGCCCGCGCTGAGCGGCGACCGCAGCACACATCATGCCCGCAGCACCCGCACCGATCACCGCGACATCAAACTGCTGCATGCGCCCCTCCAGCGTGGCACATACCTGAGCCTGCATGGATCAGCATTGCTCTTCGATCAGGCAATCGACGTAATAGCGCTTTTCACCATTGGGCAGCACATCCTCGCCCAAACCATGGATATAGGTCTCGAATGCGGGGAATTTCTGGTTGAACTCACGGGCAAACTGGAGATACTGAACAATGGTTTTGTTAAAGCGCTCTCCGGGGATCAGCAAAGGAATTCCAGGAGGGTAAGGCGTCAACAACACGCCCGTCACGCGCCCTTCGAGTTGATCAATCGACACACGCTCGACCTCGCGATGCGCCATCTTGGCAAAAGCGTCAGAGGGCTTGAGCGCTGGCACCATATCGCTGAGATACATTTCGGTTGTCAGACGCGCCACGTCGTGTTTACGGTATTCGGAGTGAATTTCCTGACACAAGTCACGCAGGCCCATGCGCTCATAGCGGCGATTGCCTTTGCAGAAATCGGGCAAGATCCGCCACATCGGCTGGTTGCGATCGTAATCGTCCTTGAACTGTTGCAAAGCAGTCAGCAAGGTGTTCCAGCGTCCCTTGGTAATACCGATCGTGAACATGATGAAAAAGGAATAGAGACCTGTCTTTTCCACCACCACGCCATGTTCGGTCAGATACTTCGAAACCAGCGCGGCGGGGACGCCTGTCTCGCCAAAACTGCCCGACATATCCAGACCGGGCGTGACAATCGTCGCCTTGATCGGATCAAGCATGTTGAAGCCTTCGGCCAGATCGCCAAAGCCGTGCCAGTGGTCATTGGCCTTGAGGATCCAGTCCGACTGCTCACCCACGCCATGCGCGGCGAGATAATCCGGTCCCCAGACAGTGAACCACCAGTCATCATCGCCATACTCGAGATCGACTTTGCGCATGGCCCGACGGAAATCGAGGGCTTCGCGGATGCTTTCCTCAACCAGCGCCGTACCGCCCGGTGCCTCCATCATGGCAGCCGCCACGTCACAGGACGCAATGATCGCGTACTGAGGCGAAGTCGACATGTGCATCAGATAGGCTTCGTTGAAAATATTGCGATCGAGCTTGCGGCTCTCGGACTCCTGAACAATGATCTGAGAAGCCTGAGAAATGCCCGCCAGCAGTTTGTGTGTCGAGTGTGTGGCGAACACCATGGATTTGGGGCTGCGCGGACGCCCGGCACCAATCGCATGCATATCTTGATAAAAACTATGGAATGCGGCGTGCGGCAGCCAAGCCTCATCGAAATGGAGCGTATCCACCAGATTGCCCAGCTTGGCTTTGATCGTCTCGACGTTGTAGATCACACCATCGTACGTACTCTGGGTCAAAGTCAGAATGCGCGGACTCTTGTTTTTGACATTCCGGGCAAAGGGATTGGCATCGATTTTTTTCTGGATGTTTTCGGGCTCAAATTCCTCGAGGGGAATCGGTCCGATAATGCCCATGTGATTGCGTGTCGGGCGCAAAAACACGGGGATCGCACCCGTCATCGTGATCGCGTGCAGGATCGACTTGTGACAGTTGCGGTCCACCACCACGATATCGTCGGCGGCCACGTTGGCATGCCAGACAACCTTGTTCGATGTCGATGTTCCATTGGTCACAAAATAACAATGATCGGCATTGAAAATCCGCGCTGCGTTTAACTCAGACTCGGCGATCGGACCTGTGTGATCGAGAAGCTGACCGAGCTCGTCCACCGCGTTGCAAACGTCGGCGCGCAGCATGTTTTCACCAAAAAACTGGTGGAACATTTGTCCGACCGGGCTCTTGAGAAAGGCGACGCCTCCCGAATGACCCGGACAGTGCCAGGAATAAGAGCCGTCCTGAGCGTAGTTGACCAACTCGCGGAAAAACGGCGGTGCGAGGCTGTCGACATAGCTGCGGGCTTCGCGGATGATGTGACGCGCCACGAACTCGGGGGTGTCTTCGAACATATGGATGAAACCATGCAACTCGCGCAGAATATCGTTCGGGATATGTTCTGCCGTACGTGTTTCACCGTAGAGATAAATCGGAATATCCGCATTGCGAAAGCGCAGCTCACCGATGAAGACGCGCAAGTTTTTAATCGCACCGGCGACGTCTTCGGGTGAATCGACGTCGAACTCCTCGTCGTCAATAGACAGGATAAAGGCGCTGGCGCGGCTTTGCTGCTGGGCAAAAGAGCTCAGATCACCGTAGCTGGTGACACCAATGACCTCCATGCCTTCCGCCTCGATCGCAGTCGCCAGCGCGCGAACACCGAGACCCGAGGCGTTTTCCGAGCGGTAATCCTCGTCGATGATAAAGATGGGAAAGCGAAATTTCATCCGGAGGACTCCGCAAAGAATAGATAAATGGATGAAACCGGGCGCATTGCCCGGCACATTGCAAATATTAAAAAAGTTAACTCAACCGTGCGACAGAGAGATGTCAAGTACGCGGCAAGGTGACACCACGCTGCCCCTGGTACTTACCACCCCGATCCTTGTAAGAGGTTGAGCAGATTTCGTCACTTTCAAAAAACAGCATTTGAGCGCATCCCTCTCCGGCGTAGATTTTTGCGGGGAGCGGAGTCGTGTTTGAAAACTCGAGCGTCACATGACCCTCCCACTCGGGCTCGAGCGGCGTCACATTAACAATAATGCCGCAACGCGCATAGGTGCTTTTACCCAGGCAGACAGTCAAGACGCTGCGGGGAATCCGGAAATACTCAACCGTGCGCGCGAGTGCGAAGGAGTTAGGTGGAATGATGCAGATATCGCCCTTGAAGTCGACGAAGGATTTTTCATCGAAATTTTTGGGATCGACAATCGTCGAATTGATATTCGTAAAGATTTTGAATTCGTTGGCGCAGCGCACATCGTAGCCGTAGCTGCTGGTGCCATAGCTCACAATCCGTCCTGATTCGTTTGAACGCACCTGACCGGGCTCGAAGGGTTCGATCATCCCGTCGGTTTGTGCCATGCGGCGGATCCAGTTGTCGCTTTTGATGCTCATTGCCCAAGCGCCTCTAAATTAAAAGTCGAGAGGGCGGATTTTACCCCCTGTCCGCACCCTTGGGCGCAGTCAGAGGGGCAGATACTGGTTTTCAGGTACGTTTGACCGAAATCACACCGAACTTGTCGCTCAAATCTTTAGGCAGCTCGGCAACTTTCGCGGCGATCCTCGAGGCGATTTCGGAATAAAGCTTGGCGGCTTCGCTCTCAGGCGCAGACAGGACCGTTGGCTGACCGGCGTCTGCCCCGACTCGAATCGCCATCGAAAGCGGGAGCGCGCCAAGCCAGGAGACGTTGTATTGCGCCGCCATGCGCTGACCGCCCCCTTCGCCGAAGATGTGTTCAGCGTGGCCGCACTGGCTACAAATGTGGATCGCCATATTTTCAATCACGCCCAGGACTGGCACATTGACCTTTTCAAACATACGTAAACCCTTGCGGGCGTCCAGCAGCGCGAGATCTTGAGGCGTTGTCACGATCACGGCACCCACTACGGGCACCTTTTGAGACAAGGTCAGCGCGATATCTCCCGTACCGGGCGGCATATCAATGATCAGGTAGTCCAAGTTGTCCCAGTTCGTGGATCTCAGCAACTGCTCTAGGGCCTGAGTGACCATCGGACCACGCCAGATCGCGGGATTGTCCTCGCTGATCATGAAACCGATCGAGTTGGCCTGAATGCCATGACCGACCACCGGACTCATCGTCTTGCCATCCGTGCTGTCAGGGCGTTGAGAGACCCCCAGCAAGGTTGGGACACTTGGCCCATAAATATCCGCGTCCAGCAGACCGACGCGCGCACCCTCGGCTTGAAGCGCCAAGGCAAGATTGACAGCGGTTGTACTTTTACCGACCCCGCCCTTGCCGGAGGCGACGGCGATAATATTGCGCACGCCCGGAACAAGCGCGACACCAGGCTGGACCGCATGGGCGACAACCTTCGTCGAAATTGCAACTTCAACCTGCGCCATGCCTGCAGCGTTGAGTGCACGGATCAACGACCCACGCAGAGACTCGAGCCGGCTCGCAGCCGGATAACCCAGAATCACCTGAATGCTCACGCGACCGTCGGCAATCTGGATCTGCGAGTCCTTGACGGCGCGACTCAGTGACACACCTGTCACGGGATCGAGCACCTGCTCAAGTACTGTCCGGACGTCTACTAGCGCTACACTCATTGAAATTCCTTTGCTATCTTTGTTTTTTTCGAACCACGGTGCCATTATGATTGAATTCCTTCGCCGCATTATCCGCTTTGCCGTGGTCATCGTGGTGGGCTTCATCGGACTGGTGATGGCGCTCATTCTGACATTTTCCACCATCATCGCGATCGCGTTCCTGCTCGTCATCTCCCGACTACGTGGCAAACCGTTCGAAGCCAAAGAATACTGGATGGCACGACGGTCAGGTCGCAAGTCCATGCCAACTCAGGGTTCTTTAAGCTCGAAAGACGTCACGGACGTCGAGTCACGAGATATTCGTTAAGCCGCGCAAGCTTGCAGACTCTCAATCGATTTCTGCGCACTGCTTTAAAATGATCCACTCGATCTTAATGTCCACCTCAGCCTCTTGATTCATCTCATGTCCCGCACAATTTTCGTCACAACAGCACTGCCCTATGCCAATGGCTCGTTCCATATCGGGCACATCATGGAATACATCCAGGCGGATATCTGGGTGCGCTCAATGCGTATGGCGGGACATACCGTACATTTCGTCGGTGCCGACGATACCCACGGCGCGCCCATCATGCTCAAAGCCGAGGCCGAGGGCATCACACCCCAGCAGCTCGTCGCGCGCATCGCAGCCGAACGCCCACAGTATCTTCAAGGCTTTCATATCGAGTTCGATCACTGGCACTCTACCGACTCGCCTGAAAACGTTGAATTATCCCAAGGCATTTATCGCAAGCTGCGCGAAGCCGGACTCATCGAAACCCGCGAAATCGAACAATTTTTTGATCCGGTCAAAGGCATGTTTTTGCCAGACCGTTACATCAAAGGCGAATGCCCAAAATGCCACGCCAAGGACCAGTATGGCGACTCCTGTGAAGCCTGCGGCGCCGTCTACGCCCCCACTGATTTAATTGATCCTTATTCCACCCTGACACAAGCGCGTCCGATCCTCAAAACCTCGGAGCACTTCTTTTTCAAACTGTCTGATCCACGCTGTGTGCAATTCCTGCAAGACTGGACAACAGGCACCAATGCCCAAGGGCACAAACGCCTGCAGTCCGAAGTGCTCGCCAAAACCCGCGAATGGCTCGGGCATGGCGAGGGTGACGATCAAGTGAATCTGGGCGACTGGGACATATCACGCGACGCCCCTTATTTCGGTATCGAAATTCCGGACGCCCCCGGCAAATATTTCTACGTATGGCTCGATGCGCCGGTGGGCTACCTCGCTTCGCTCAAAGCATACTGTTCCAAGCTTGGCATTGATTTCGACGCCCTGCTCACACCGGGCAACGCGACTGAGCAAGTCCACTTTATCGGCAAAGACATCGTGTATTTTCATGCGCTGTTCTGGCCCGCCATGCTGAAGTTTGCGGGACGCAAAACACCTGATCAACTCAATGTCCATGGCTTCATCACAGTCAGCGGCGAAAAAATGTCCAAGAGCCGGGGCACAGGCATTTCACCCCTGCGCTACTTGCAATTGGGCATGAATGCCGAGTGGATGCGCTATTACATCGCAGCCAAGCTCAACGCACGTGTCGAAGATATTGACTTTAATCCCGATGATTTTGTCGCGCGCGTCAACAGCGATCTGGTGGGTAAATACATCAACATCGCCAGCCGCGCCGCCAATTTCATCAGCAAGTACTTTGAGGGTCAGCTGGCTTACCCTGGGGATACCGGTCAATTATCCGCCCATTGGTTGCAAGCCGCCGAAACCATCCGCAATGATCTCGAGTCGCGCGAATACGGTCGTGCAATTCGTGAAATCATGGCCCATGCGGATCAGATCAACCAAGCGTTTGACGCCGCCCAGCCCTGGCTGATCGCCAAAGGTCTGACTGATGCCGATCCCGCAAAACGCGCCGCACTCCAGCACATCTGTTCAACAGCACTCGCAGGCTTTAAGGCGCTGACAGTCATGCTCACACCGATTTTGCCCGTGCTGGCGCAGCGTGTGGCGCAAGAGCTGTTCGGTTTGTCGCGCACGTTCGTATGGGCAGATGCCGCAGAGTTACCCACCCATATCAGCCCATTCAAACATCTGATGCAGCGTGTCGAACCGGCTATGCTGGATGCCTTGTTTGACCTGCCCGCAGAGCCTTCAGGCAAGGACAAACCAAAAGCTGCCAAAGCAAGCGCACCGGCATCCTCTCATGCCGTCGCAGGCGCTGCCTCAAGCTCGGAAACGGCCGATGCCGCCGGCGAACTCATCCCGGGCGGCGAGCCGATCGCGTCCACCATTACGATCGATGACTTCATGAAAGTCGACATGCGCGTCGCACGTATCGTGGATTGCGCGCGCGTCGAAGGCTCTACCAAATTGCTGCAACTCACCCTGGATTTGGGCGAGGGTCGTCATCGCAATATTTTTTCTGGCATTCAGTCGGCATACGAGCCCGAACAGCTCAAGGGCCGCCTGACGGTTGTAGTCGCCAACCTAGCGCCTAGGAAGATGAAATTTGGCGTTTCAGAGGGAATGGTGCTTTCGGCAAGCCATTTCGACCAGAAAGCGCAGCCCGGTATTTATGTTTTGGATCCCGACTCAGGCGCGCAACCCGGTATGCGGATCCGCTAGGCCAGCGGCTGGGGTTTGAGCGCTGGATCAAGTGTCCGGCGCTCATCAAACACGAAACAGTTTCCGCTGTAGCCGATACCACCTGTTTCCTCGAAGTACTTGAGAATGCCGCCCTCGAGCTGGTAGACATTGTCAATGCCCACCTCGCGCATGTAAATCGCCGCTTTTTCACAGCGAATTCCACCCGTGCAGAAGCTGATGACCGTTTTCCCAGCCAATTCGTCTTTATGCTCAAGAACTGCCTGGGGAAACTCGGTGAACTTGGTTAGGTGCCAATTAATCGCACCATCAAAGGTGCCAGCCTCGACCTCAAAATCATTGCGTGTATCCAGTAAAACAACGGGGCGCCCCTCATCATCGCAACCCTCTGTAATCCAGCGCGCGGCGGTCTGCGCATCGACGGCAGGCGCGCGCCCCGCTTCGGGACGAATCGTCGGATGATTCATGCGAATGATTTCACGCTTGATTTTGACAAGCATTTTTTTGAAAGGTACATCGGGGGAGACGCTGTACTTGGCCTCAAGGTTCGCAAAGGCGGGATCTTGACGCAACCACGTGAGGAAATGATCGATGTTTTCCTGCGTGCCCGCCAAAAACATATTGATCCCCTCAGGCGTCAGCAATATCGTGCCTTTGAGCGCGTAAGTCTGTGTGCGCTCAAGCAGTTCAAGTCGGCGCTCTTCGAGATTGTCGAGGGACACGAACTTGTAGGCGGCAATATTGATAATTTGGGTCATTGTCTGATAGAGGGATGGCGGAACTGGGGGTGCAAAACTCAACGAACTGGGCGCTGGAGCGGGTGATGGGAATCGAACCCACGCTTGAGGCTTGGGAAGCCGCCGTTCTACCATTGAACTACACCCGCGCATGCACAACGCAAGGAAATTATACCTACTACAATATCGGCATGAATATCGTTCTCAATGGCCAACCTAAAACCCTGCCGGGCGCCCTGTCCGTCTCGGCGCTCATTGACCAGCTCGGTTACACGGGCAAGCGTATCGCGGTCGAGCGCAATGGCGAAATCGTACCCAAAAGCACTTATCCAAACGTTCAGCTCGAAGCGGGTGATCGTCTGGAAATTGTCGTGGCCGTTGGAGGAGGTTGATGATGCATCCTTCGCACATTCGTAGTTTCGTCAACAGACGCAGCCACATGACCAAGGGTCAGCAAGAAGCGCTCGACGCCTTCTTGAGCAAATGGTCGATCCCATACCGACCCAACCTGCTGGATTTGACCGAGGCGTTTGGCGGACCTGCTCCAACGATTCTGGAAATTGGATTTGGGATGGGCGAGACAACTGAACAAATCGCACTTGCCAGACCGCAGGATCATTTTCTGGGTGTTGAAGTATTCAACGCGGGAGTGGGTGCCATGCTCAAACGCATCGAAGCCTCGGGACTCACGAACGTTCGCCTGATTCAGCACGATGCGGTCGAGGTGTTGCGTGACATGATCGCCCCCAACACGCTCGCGGGTGTTCACATCTATTTTCCGGATCCATGGCCCAAAAAACGTCATCACAAACGTCGCTTGATTCAGCCACCATTGATCGAGTTGCTGGCCAGCAGAATGGCGCCAGGCGCCTACATTCACTGCGCCACTGACTGGGAGCACTATGCGCACCAGATGCTCGAAGTGCTTTCGGGTGAAAAAACACTTTCAAACACTTGCGAGGGTTTCTCTCCGCGGCCGGATTACCGTCCGCTCACAAAGTTTGAAAATAGGGGCTTGCGACTCGGTCACGGTGTATGGGACCTGATTTTCAAAAAAACGGCCTAAACACAATTGCCGCGATCAGGCACTAACGTCCGAAACCACCTAATTTGCCAAGATTTTTCATGCCGCCCATGGCACGCATCATCTTGGCCATGCCGCCTTTTTTCATTTGCTTCATCATGCCCTGCATCTGCTCGAACTGGTTGAGCATGCGATTGACTTCCTGAACAGGCACGCCGGCACCCGCCGCGATACGGCGCTTGCGCGAAGCTTTGAGCAACTCGGGTTTGGCGCGCTCAAGCGGAGTCATCGAGTTCAAAATACCTTCAGTGCGTCGCAATTGTTTTTCTGCCTGACCGCCCTGTAGCTGGCCGGCAGCTTGCGAAAATTGGGCAGGAAGCTTTTCAAGCAAAGCGCCCATATCACCCATCTTTTTGACCTGCGCGAGCTGGTCGCGAAAGTCGTTGAGATCGAACTTATCGCCGGACTTCATCTTGGCGGCAAGTTTTTGCGCCTCGGCGACATCGATGTTTTTCTGAGCTTGTTCAACCAGCGAGACAATATCGCCCATGCCCAAAACACGCTGGGCCATCCGCTCTGGGTGGAAAGGCTCAAGACCATCTAGTTTTTCGGAGACACCGACAAACTTGAGGGGCTTACCCGTGACATGACGTACGGACAATGCGGCGCCGCCGCGGGCGTCACCGTCGAGCTTGGTCAACACCACACCTGTCAAAGGCAAGGCCTCGCCAAACGCCCGCGCGGTATTGACCGCGTCCTGACCCTGCATGGCATCGACGACGAACAACGTCTCGATGGGCTTGAGAAAATCATGTAACGCGCGAATTTCGCGCATCATGGCTTCGTCGATCCCCAGGCGTCCAGCCGTATCGACGATCAGCACATCAAAATGGTGACGGCGCGCATAGTCCACCGCATTACGTGCGATGTCCTCAGGCTTTTGCGTCACATCGGAAGGAATCCACTCGACACCCACTTGCTCGGCGACTGTCTTAAGCTGCTCGATTGCGGCCGGACGATACACGTCGGCACTGACGACAGCGACCTTCTTTTTGCCTGTCTTTCGCCCGTTTTGAACATGATTGCCCTCAGACAACCAGCGCGCGAGCTTGCCCGTCGTGGTGGTTTTACCCGCCCCCTGCAAACCAGCCATCAAAATAATCGCGGGTGGCTGCATCGCGAGCGACAACTCGCTGGCCTCCGCCCCCAAGTCACCACCCATCAGGGCCGTCAACTCCCGGTGCACCACGCCCACGAGCGCCTGACCAGGGGAGAGGCTGCCAACCACCTCTTCGCCAAGCGCTTTTTCCTTAACGCGCGCGACGAAATCGCGAACGACAGGCAGAGAGACGTCCGCCTCCAGGAGGGCAAGACGCACTTCGCGCAGCATGTCCTGCGTATTGGTTTCAGTCAGTCGAGCTTCGCCCCGCATGGTCTTGACGACACGGGAAAGACGTTGGGTGAGATTTTCAAGCATGGTGACGGTTTCGCTTTACACTAGACATATGTCTGACAGTATTGTATTTCACTCACTCGCTGCGTTGGCTTATGCCGGCCTCGGTCTTGGGCTTTGTCGCTCCCTGTCATCGGATCCACCGATCGTCAAGGCGGGGAATGTTGCGCGGCTCGGACTCCTTTTAGCCATCATTTTGCACGGTATTGCCCTCAGGGAAACCGTCTTGCTCGACGGAAACCTCCGATTAGGCTGGTCAGCCGCGCTTTCAGCGGCGGTGTGGATCGGGATGCTGGTATTCTGGCTCGAAAGTCTGGTCATCCGAATTGATGGTCTTCAACTTTTACTTTTACCAGTCGGTACGACGGTCTGCCTCTTGGCGGCCTTGTTTCCACAGTCCCAATTAATTGCCCATGCGAACGACACAGGCTTGCGCATTCATTTACTGATCGCTTTATCCGCTTATGCGTTGGTCACGATTGCCGCGCTCCAGGCCATGCTGATGTCGGGTCTGGATCGCAGATTGCACTTTCCGCGCGAAGAAGGCGCACACTCCGGGGCGTTTAGACGCGCGGTCGGGCGACTGCTGGATGCCCAGCCTCCCCTGCTTGCACAAGAACAAGTCCTTTTTCGTCTGATCTGGATCGCTTTTGCCGCACTGACCCTGACGCTGGTGTCAGGCGCCTTGATTTCCCTGTCTTTGAGCGGCAAATGGTTGCCGCTTGATCACAAATCCATTTTTACTCTGTTGTCCTGGCTCACCTTTGGCATGTTGATTGTTGGCCGACATCTGCGCGGCTGGCGTGGACGAACCGCACTGCGCTACACCTTGGTGGGTTTTGCCTTTGTGGTGCTGGCTTACACAGGCTCACGCTTCGTCATGGAAGTCATCCTTCAAAGGTCTTGAGATGGGAAAAACGCTTTTCTGGATTGCTGTTTTCTTTGGCGTGCTGCTGGTCAGCCGCTACCTGTCGCATCAAGCGGCAAAGAAACGATTCCGCGGCGAACAGGATGCACAAGCGTTTCAAAAGAACCCTTTGCCAGGTTCTGAGGCTATGGTACGTTGTGCCCACTGCAATGTATATCTGCCTCGCTCGGAAGCTTTGCTCAGCCAAGGAGAGACTTGGTGCGGTGAAGCCCATGCCCAACTTGGACCGCGCCAGTCACGCTAAAGGTTCGTCATGAAGCTTGACACTCAGGGCTGGCTCGAACCGGCTGACAATATCTCCCTGCGTCCGTCCCCGAATTTTAACGAGCGACCTGAAAACATCGACATATCACTGCTTGTGATTCACAACATTAGTTTGCCACCGGGCCAATTCGGGACACCCTTTGTGGCAGATCTTTTTCTCAATCAACTTGATCTAAGTGCGGATCCCTGGTTTGAAGAAAATCTGAAGGGTCTGACTGTATCAGCGCATTTTTTTATTGATCGCACGGGTCATATCACGCAATTTGTTGCCGGCAACGCGCGAGCCTGGCACGCAGGCGTGTCGCGCCATGAAGGACGCGAACAGTGCAATGACTTTTCGTTGGGGATTGAGCTCGAGGGCACTGACACGCTTGCCTATACGGCACAACAATATCAGGCGCTCACGGATCTCACGCGCTGTTTGCGCGCACGCTACCCACTCACCGCAGTAAGAGGGCACTGCGACATCGCTCCCGGGCGCAAAACAGACCCGGGCCCCGCTTTTGACTGGGCGCGCTATGCCGCACTTGCCGGCTGGTCCGCCGCGGCGCTTCCCGCACCGCGACCAGACTCAGACGCACACGCAACGTCGACGGCTTAACCCAGCAAGAGCTGGTTGACACGCTTCACAAAAGCGGTCGGATCAGGCAGGGTAGAACCGTCCGCGAGTAAGGCTTGCTCGAACAGCAAACTCGCCCAGTCGTTGAAAGACTCGTCCGAAGCAGACTGCACACGTTTGACCAAAGCGTGCTCTGGATTGATTTCCAGCACAGGCAGAATATTCGGCGCCTGTTGTCCGGCAGCTTTGAGCATGCGCTGCAAATGTGGACTCAAGTCATTTTGTCCGACCACCACGCATGAGGGCGAATCCACGAGACGCAAGGTCACACGCACTTCTTTGACACGATCTTTGAGTGACTCTTGCAAACGCTCAACCAGCGGCTTGAACTGCTCCGCCACTTCGGTCTGGTGCTTCTTTTCCTCTTCGTCGGCCAAGGCCTCCAGATCCAGCCCGCCCTTTGCAACGGAGACGAGCTTTTTGCCATCAAACTCACGCAGGTGAGACAACATCCACTCGTCGACGCGATCCCACATCACCAGTACTTCGATACCTTTTTTACGGAAGATTTCAAGGTGGGGGCTGTTGCGACCCGCGGTGTAACTGTCGGCTGTCACATAATAAATTTTGTCCTGCCCTTCTTTCATACGGGCAACGTAATCCTCGAGGGTCACGGTCTGCGCGTCGGAGTCTTCTTTGGTCGACGCAAAACGCAACAGCTTGGCGATACGTTCGATGTTGGCCGCATCCTCGCCAGTGCCCTCTTTAAGGACCTGACCAAACTCCGCCCAGAAAGTCGCGTAATCCTCTTTTTTGTTTTCGGCTAGATCCTCGAGCAGACTCAAGATGCGTTTTGTTGAACCTTCACGGATCGCCTTGACGTCACGACTTTCCTGCAACAATTCACGCGAAACATTCAGCGGCAAATCAGCAGAGTCAATCACGCCGCGCACAAAACGCAAGTAGGATGGCAGCATCTGCTCCGCATCGTCCATGATGAATACGCGCTTGACGTAAAGCTTGACGCCACGACGCGCATCGCGATCCCACATATCAAAAGGCGCATGCTTAGGGATATATAGGAGCTGCGTGTATTCGCTGCGTCCTTCCACACGATTGTGGGTCCAGGCCAGTGGGTCATCGTAGTCGTGTGAAACGTGCTTGTAAAACTCGCGGTACTGCTCATCGGTCACGTCGGACTTGCTACGAGTCCAGAGGGCGTTCGCCTGATTCACAGACTCCCACTCATCTTTTTTCACTTGCTCAGACTTTTCCTGATCCCACTCTTCTTTGCGCATCTGAACAGGCAAGGAAATATGGTCCGAGTAGCGACGCAAGACTTCGCGTAATTTCCAGCCACTGAGGAACTCGTCTTCGTCGGCGCGAAGATGCAAGACGACATCCGTGCCACGGCCCGCTTTTTCAGTCGTTCCAATTGAAAACTCGCCCTGGCCATCGGACTCCCAGACCACAGCCTGATCGGCAGGCAGACCCGCGCGACGGCTGCGAACCGTGACCTTGTCTGCAACGATAAAAGAGGAATAGAAGCCGACGCCAAACTGGCCGATCAGCTGCGCATCCTTTTGTTTGTCGCCAGTCAGTTTTGAGAAGAACTCACGGGTGCCAGAACGGGCAATTGTCCCGAGGTTGGCGATCGCTTCTTCTTTGGAGAGTCCGACACCATTATCGGAAATCGTGATCGTGCGTGCCGTTTTGTCGTAATCCACACGGACATGCAGCTCACCATCCCCCTCAAACAGCTCGGGATGGTCGATTGCTTCAAAACGTAACTTGTCGCACGCGTCGGAGGCGTTGGAGACCAGCTCGCGCAAGAAAATTTCCTTGTTGCTGTAAAGCGAATGGATCATCAGATGCAGCAGTTGCTTGACCTCTGCCTGAAATCCCAGTGTTTGAGAAGCGTCTGGCGACGCAGTAGTCTGATTCATAGTGCTCACCGTAAGTTATCCACAGAATGGCTTGACTTAAGGGCGATGGGACGCCTCAGTCAAGCTGATGGAAGATATTTGGGGGGTAAAACGCCGATTTCAAGAGTCCGGGAATCCCTTGTCCGGTGATTTTGCCGGCGAAATCAGTTCGTAGCTGCCAACCGTGTAATCAGTTGTCCGACATCCGAACAGTTTTCAAGGTCGTCGATCAGATCAATCAGCGGCTCAGGCGATCCCATCGGCTCGGCAGAGAGCGCCCAGCAGCGATTGAACTTGCGCAGCTGCGCCTCTCGGCTCAAGGGGCGCCTCGGACTTGCCAGCATCGCGTCGATAGAATGTTGCAAGACCGTTCCATCGGTGAGCTTGACCGTTACCTGCTGAGGAACCAACGCGTTTGGATTAGGATTGTCATCCTTTTCCATCCGAACCTTGAGCGAGAGTGCGTACGTGGCGGGATCGCTCAGTGCTTGCCCGCGAAAGTGCATAGGATCCAGTTCGCCATGTTGCAACACCTTGGCCAGAACAAAAGGCATGCATAGGCGCGCGTAATTAGGTGTGGGGGTTTCGAGGCCGGGGCGGTTCACCAGATGATTCAGCAAAGACGGCCCCCGCACAATGATTTCAGCCACATCCGTTGCGACAAAACCCGACCGTTGACGCAAAATGCTCAAGCCCTCAATCCCGCCGTGCGTGGCGCGACCGCTGGGATATGGCTTATGACTGAGTTCAGTCAAACGCCAACGCTCGCCAAGCCCCTGCATTGCGGACTCGAGATCCCACTCGGTCTCGAACATCGGCAAATAGCCAAACCGCCCGGTCAAGGGGGTCTGCAAGCTGGGAAATCCAGCTTGCGCCAAGTCGCAGGACTGAAATGCTGCGCGTGCATTGACACCAATCTGCAAGGGCAAGACCACACTGCCTTCGGTGTGGGCCTGCATGGTGCCACTGACTTGAGCGAGTTGGTGACCGAACGCTGCCAGAGTCGTTTCTGCGTCAAAACCCCGCAAATTCGCCAAACCCGCCACGGCCCCAAAACCACCAGAGGCCGCCGGACGAAAAAATCGTAAACCAAGCTTGGACGCCATACCGATCGTGCAAGACACATCAACACCCGCGGCAATGGCTGCCAACAAGGCACGACCAGAAACAGGTCCGCGCAGCTGCGCCTCGGCGAGCAACACTGGCAACAAAGTTGCCATGGCGTGAAGGACCGCGCCCTCGTGCAGGCAATCAAACTCCTGGCAGTGGACTTGATAGGCATTGACCAGCACCGCCTGGGTGGCGGAGAGTCGAGTTTTTCGACCCCACAGCGTGATTTCGTGACCTGTGCCCCATTGACTGACCGCGGCGAGTAATGGGGTGATTTCAGGTGTACTTCCCCCGGCAATACCCACACCGATCGAGTCAAGCAGGAAAATTTTGGCGTTCTCTATCGCCTCTGGCGACAGCTGTTCAGCACGCACATTCGCTGCGTGCTGCGCGAGTTTCGCATCTAGACTCAACATGATTTCAGCTCTCTTTTGTATGGACCACACGCTGGGGGTAGGGGATCTCGATGTTATTCGTATCAAAGGCGATTTTCAGATGGCGCAAAAACTCACGACGAATCGGTCCATGCCACAAGGCAACCACTTTGATACGCGCTTTAATCATCACGGCTGACTCCGCCCATTGCTCGACACCTGCTATTTCGATGTCATCCAGGATTTTGTCGCCAAAATCCGGATCATGACGCAGTGCGGCCGAGACGTCTCTCATGATGTCGAAGACCTGATCGATATCAGTCCGATAGGACACACCCACATCAATCACTGCAAAAGCAAAGTTGCGACTCAGATTGGTCACTGTCGTAATGACACCATTCGGGACGAAATGGACAGAACCCTGATAATCGCGCAAACGCACATACCGAAGGGTGACTTCCTCGACGAAACCGGCTTTGCCAGCCACCTCGACAATATCGCCCTGACGGATCTGATTTTCCAGCAGCATCACGATGCCGGTGAAGTAGTCTTTGACCACGCTTTGCGCGCCGAAACCAATGGCGATACCGGCCACACCCGCCGTGGCAAGAAGCGGAGCGATGGACACGCCCATCTCCGAAAGTGCCAGCATGATGGCCAGCACAGTGATCGTGACAGAAGTGATGTATCTGAATACGCGACCTAGAGTCTGGACACGCTTTTTCTCCTCGTCATCATGACTCGCATGACTCAATCTGCTTTGCAGCATCCTGATTGAACGCATCACCAGACTGCGAAAGAGCCAGGCCAAGCACAGAATAATCACGACGTTGACCATCGAGAGCATCGGAGTCGCCCATTCGGGAATGGTCACACCGAAATAAGACTTCAGTAATTCGTTGAGTGTCTGCTGAAACATGCTGTTCGATCCAAGGAGAAACACTGGCGTCGTCAATAAGCTGCCAGTCGCAACCGGAGATTGAGTATAGAACACGGACTTGGTCTAGAATTGGCGCACAAAAAGCAAAAGCCCCCTCTTTTCGGAGATCGTCCATGACCGTCCAATCACGCCTGCGCCGCGCTGGCATACTGAGCTTGCTGAGTGCAACGCTGCTGAGCGCCGCCCACTTTTCTGCACAGGCTCAACATGCCGACAAATATCCATCGCAACCCATTACGATGGTGATCCCTCAGGCACCTGGGGGCACCAATGATATCGTGGGTCGTCTGATCGCCAACGAACTGGCCGAAGAGCTCAAGCAGTCCGTGGTCGTCACCAACAGACCTGGCGCGGGCGGTAACATCGGTACGGCACAGACCAAGTCCGCGGCTCCTGATGGGTATACCCTGTTGATGACTGTCAACAGCGCACAAGCGATCAACCCCTCTCTCTACAAAAACGTGGGCTTCGATCCCATCAAGGATTTCAGTCCGATCACCGTGATTGGCGCAGTGCCGAACGTACTCGTTGTGCATCCAAGCTTTCCGGCCAAGACGCTTGATGAGTTCATCGCGCTGATCAAAGCCAATCCTGGCAAATACCAATATGCTTCGGCTGGCAACGGTACGCTCAACCACCTCCTGGGCGCCATGCTTGACCAGAAAGCTGGCCTGAAAATGGAGCACATCCCCTACAAGGGTGTCGCCCCCGCCATGATTGATGTGCTGGGCGGTCAGGTACCCATCGCGTTTGCCAGTCTCCCCTCAGCGCTGAACAACATCCGTCAGGGTAAATTGCGCGCGATCGGCGTGAGTACGGACAAGCGTTCACCTGCACTGCCTGACGTCCCCGCCATCAACGAGAAAATCCCTGGCTTCTCGGGTGATCTCTGGATTGGTCTGTTTTCCATCGCAGGTACACCACAGGACATCACTGACAAGCTTTACGCAACCGTGTCGCGCATCATGCAAAAGCCCGCTGTGCAAAAACGCTTGTCTGATTTGGGCGTAGAGCTGTACTTTGATACGCCCGCGCAGTTCAAAGCAAGGCTCGCCAAGGACATCGAACAGTGGCGCGAAATTGTCAAGGTCTCTGGCGCCAAGGTCGACTAGCTGATCATCTCATCGGCGCAGAAAGAGACGCTCATCGCGTCTCTTTTTTTATGTCGCATCAATATCCAGCATCGGGATTAATTCATCTTAATTTTGAGCTCTTGAATGACTGGACTCCAGCGTGTCAGTTCAGCTTTGATAAAGTCATTCAAAAACTCAGATGTCGAACTGACCAGTTCGATTGATGCGAGTCGGTCACCCAGTTCAGGATTCGCCATGATTTGCTTGACCTCAGCATTGAGTTTCGCGATGACAGCAGGCGGCGTTCCGGCAGGCGCCAACAAACCAAACCATTCCGTTGTCACGACATCCAAACCCTGTTCTTTGAAAGTTGGAATATCAGGCATCGAAGCGTAACGCTTGTCAGAGGAAATGCCCAAGGCCTTGAGCTTGCCGGCTTTCAATTGAGGCTGCACCTGACCCAGGGTTGCAAACGTCATCGCAAGATGACCCGACATCACATCCAACATGGCGGGCGTTCCACCCTTGTACAAGATGTGAGTCATATCGAGACCTGTCTGTTTTTTGATCAACTCAGCCGTCAAATGTGTCATCGAACCCGCGCCTGCTGAACCATAATCAAGCTTGATCTTGTTAGCCTTGCCCAGAGCAATCAACTCTTTGATATTGCTCGCAGGGTAATTGGGATTGGCGACTGCAAGCACAGGCGCTTGTGCCAGCAAGCTTACCGCGGTGAAATCCTTTAACGTGTCAAAGGGCATGCTAGCCTGCATCGCAGGGTTCGTCGTGTGGCTACTCACCCCCACCAAGAGCGTATAGCCATCGGGCGGAGACTTCGCGACGAGTGTCGAACCAATCAAAGTACTGGCCCCAGGCTTGTTTTCCACCAGGACAGGCTGCCCCCATTTTTCCTGTAATTTCTGGGCAATCGCCCGACCCAGGGTGTCCGTGGATCCGCCAGGCGGATAGGGCACGATAATCTTGATGGGCTTGTCGGGATATTTATCTGCCGCACTTTGTGCCGCTACAGGCTGAATCGCCAACGCCAATAAACCTACTGCGGATAATCCCAACAGGCTGCGACGAAGGTTGCGCAAGATATAATTTCTCATTATTAGTCTCCTATAACCTGATTGAAGGTTTTTTGTTGTAGCGTCGATGCTACTTCAGGTCGCGCTCTGGCACTAGATGGTTTGCCCGGGCATGCTCTGGTCACAACCTTATTGCCCACTTCCATGTCCGACTTTTCACTTCTGCGCACTGCAGTGATCCTTGCAAGTGCTTTAACGATTTCGTCCGCTCAAGCGACCAGCGAACCCTCCGTGCCTTGGTACACGAGCGCCTGGACGCATGCCAAAGACACCTGGCGCGATGGTGATATCGAGGCTTATGTTCCTTTTTGGAGCTATCACCTCCCCTTTGCCTACACGCCGTCCCAGAGGGCCGAGTACGTCGAATATCCTGCAGGCTTCGGACTTGGTAAAGGACGCTACAACAAAAGCGGCAATTGGGAAGGGATGTATGCGATGGGCTTTCGCGACTCCCATGGAGACCCGTCCTTTATGGTGGGTTATGGCTGGATTCCGACATGGAATATCGGTAGCAGCGAAGTGAAGGCTGGCGTGGGCTTGACGGGATTCTTAATGTCTCGCAAGGATTACTTTGGGGGCATTCCATTCCCGGGCGTGCTGCCCATTGCCTCGATCGGCTACAAAAACTTATCGGCACAGGCCGCATACATCCCTGGCGGCCAGGGCAATGGTAATGTTTTATTCATGTGGGGCAAGTGGACGTTCAAATAAGGATTCGGGTTTTTGCCGCGGGCAGAAATTCAAAAGCTCGGCTATACTTATAGGCTCAATGCGTTGCCCGGGTGGTGAAATTGGTAGACGCAGGGGACTCAAAATCCCCCGCCGCAAGGCGTGCCGGTTCGATTCCGGCCCCGGGCACCAACGCAAATTCATGCGCAATGCTGCGCAACCAGCCTTCTGATCTCAAGTCCTTGTCAGACACACCAAAAATCCTTATTCTCGCGGGGCCAAATGGCGCAGGGAAAACAACTTTCGCCAGAGAGTTTGTGCGTAAAGAATTAGGCTTCAAGCATTTTGTTAATGCCGATTTGATTGCAGCAGGAATGTCCCCTTTTGAGCCAGAACTCGCCGCCATTGCAGCAGGTCGAGTCATGCTCGATCATATTACTCACTTGGTTAAGGCAAAAGAAAGTTTCGTCATTGAAACCACTCTCTCTGGCTTGGGATATGCACGGCATATAAGATCATGGCGCATATCAGGTTACAAAACATCGCTCATCTTTCTATCTCTGAGCTCTGCAAGCATCGCTATAGAGAGGGTTAAAAACAGAGTCAAACAGGGCGGTCACAACATTCCCATTGATGTCATTAAACGTAGATACATCGCAGGGATAGAAAATTTCAATACAATCTACAAAGATCTAGTAGATGATTGGCAGGTCTTAGATAATACAGATTCTGAACCAATACCTATTGACTGGAAGGGAAAAAATAATGCCTAAAAGCGCACCGATTTATCCAGAGCATGTGAAGATTATTATTCAGGCTCTCAAACGCGCGAGAAAATTAGCACGCAAGGTTTCACAAGAAACGCGGACACCTCTTATTTACATGAAAGACGGAAAAATCATTAAAGAGATGATCACTAAACCTTAAGTTGATCGCTCGGTCACTCTAATCAATCATCCGTTTCATCATATCCCCGAGCACAATCATTCTGCCAATCACTGCATAGGTGAAGTGGTCCAGGCTTTTGAGTATTCGTTCGACTGACTCTGCAGCGATCGTCTCTTGCCTGTCAACCACAGGCTTCCACTGGCTCACCATGCTCGAGGCGCGCTCTTGTATATCGATCGCTTCCCTGACAAGCAAACCCTGCCGTTCAAGCGGTTCGACCACCAACCAAAATGCCGCAAGAAAAGATGGCCAATACGATAGATGCCTGTACAAACTAGGTTCAGCTGGACTCGGTATCGGCGCACCAAAGGTATTTAATATTCTGATCAGAGTCGCAACCTCAGCAGTCAACTCGGTCGTGGCGGGTAACGGACGAGCAGGCCTGATCGTCGAGTCATGATTTGTATCCAGTCGGGCTAAGGGATCAATCACAGTCGATGCATACGCACTCTGCGGTACTTCTTCGATGCGCTGTTGTGATTGAGCAGCCAAGCTCATATGCAAGTATTTCAATATCAGCAGTGCGCGAGAATTGGCGCGGCCGTAATCTTCGATCAGCGAAACAATTTCACTTTTATCCAGAGGACTCAGCCCTAGAGCCTGGCGCACAGGTGCAGGCCAAGGCGTCACTGATTCAACAAGCGTCGTTTGTTGACGTAAGGTGCGAGCA
>JACCDY010890730.1_pt1 | contig 49526 bp, 37 predicted proteins | sample 7446391 | NCBI WGS metagenome assembly JACCDY01 (sample SAMN15323451, study PRJNA562643) | freshwater metagenome | isolation source: river surface water | place: USA:Blue River Watershed | collected 2017-08-18
ACTAATCCTTCTGCTGGCGAAGCTCCGAGGACCTTCAATAATCCAAACCATATATAGACCATCGCAATCATCGCGCGATTCATCCATGCCGCTGCAACAAGTGCATGAAATCTATTTTTACTTATCGTTATCATAACATGTATGTTTTAAGAAAACCCATTTATTGTGCCCCATCCGCATTGGCACGCTTCACCGCATAATCTCCGATCAACTTACCATGCTTCCCTCCCATTGAGCAATCAACACGGAAATGTATTAACCCATATACACGCGAATCAGATGCTTCTTGCGCATAGGCACTAAACAAACTTGTTTTGGTAGGAAAAAAAGAGCTCAAAACCGATGCTGCCGCAAATGAAAAGGTGGAGTGCCCAGACGTATAACTGGGGAAATTAGGAAGTCCCACAGAGGTTTTTAAACCAAACTGTTGAGGACGTGGACTGTAGTAGAAATATTTAGTGTCCCAACAAGCTATCCCTGCATCCATTAAGGCAGTCCCAACATAGGCCAACATTCTTGCCATACGAACTTCCGAATATTTGGCCTCAACTCCTGCCGCGCATGCATAACGATGCCAATGCCCTGGTGGCGTATACGAACCTGGACCATCTGCCCAATAATTCGCAATCGCAGCTTGGTTACGCGTTTGATTTTTATTGATTGCTTCCAATTCAGCCAAATCCTTCTTGAATTCAGCCGATCCCTCTAAATAAGGAATGGGCGGACGAATCGATACCATCGTTTCACGATCAAAATTCCATGTTTTCACAGCGCCATAATTAGGTAACATCGGTGGACGTGCAGGAATTTCTTGGCTTGCCCATGGATTTACAAAGCCCAAAGACTTGGAATTTGCTATTAAACCCGGAACAATCGCTTGGTTATTTGCTGCACTCATTCCATCCGTTTTCGCACGCGCCATGACTTGAGCAGCCACCGCTCCTCCAAGTTTTACACCTGCTGCAACATCAGAGCCCACATTCATTCCAGCCCAAACCCGTACATTTTTCGCCTCCGCTAATTTTTCAGCCAAAAACGGACCTTCCCCGGGGAACATAGCCAATAAAATCACATAACTCGCTTGAGCCACCACGGCATCTTCAGCAGGATATGTTGGCAAGGATGTAACCGGCAATAAAGGCTTAATCGTTGTATCAACAACATACGGCGCTTTACGATTGTATTGATACTTAAATTTCCAAGCAGTCACCAATGCATCATATTGCGCCACACTCAAATAAGCTAAAGCCCTCGCCGTATAAGGTGGATTTGCGAATGGAAAACGCGGATCCGCCAAAGGATCTGCTGCATTCGGCACGGGATAAATGCCAGCCGCATTCGCAGCGGGAGCTTGATTGTATCTTGCCGCTAATTCACGCGCAATTTCATTCCAACGCATTACGGCACCAGCTCCCCAATATTGAACGGCTGTTTTTTGAGCAGCAGTCAACGAAGGGATAACCACCGTTTTCAAGGAATCGATTTCCTTCAAATAAGTAGCATCCGTTACCAAAAGAGGAGCAGATACACTAATATCGGACGCAATAAAGGTTTTCCATCCACCCGCATTAACATCCAGATTAGAGGGAACGTAAGGTTGGTCAACCACCATATCCACCTCTTTCGTGCAAGAGGCCAGCAAGACAAAAACTAATAATGTATAGATATATTTCATCGAATTATAATTTAAATTGGTATAACACCCCCACGGAAAGGCTAAAACTTTGGCCCACATTTTGACCATCCACCACATAAGCAACCTTCGCATTAACACCCAAGGTTTTCGGCTGGAATTTCCCATAAACACCCACCGACGTCATTGTCATATCATTTGTAATGAATGGCATGTCATTCCGACGAATATGATCACCTCCTATGCACGAAAAGTGTTCCGCAAAAAGCTCCAATTGATTATCTTTTTTCAAGTAACCCAAACGAAGAGCAGCGTCAAAAGCATCTGGAACCGCAACATCAGAAGTATTATAAAAACGACTTCCAGCTAAATACCCATCGCGGTCCGCACGCACATTGCTTCGCATTTGATACGCAATAGAGGAATTCAAATAAAGGTGTTTGGGCAAATCATACGAAATCATACCCCGGGTGATCAATGCCTTTGAACCAATTCCAATGGACATCGGCAAAAAATCAGGTACATAATTCGAAACGGGAACACTGAGACCCACCACCCCATGCAAAGTTAACCCATGCGAAGAATAGCCTTTCGCCTTTAGCCACAAAGAAGCATCTTGAAGACCTTCTTGCCCCATCAAATTACCCTTTGACGCATGGGTGCGCACATAGGGAACGACGGCGATTACATTGAGCTTCTTGGTGATTCCATAGGCTAACATGGCCGATACGGATTCCGTAGTCAAACGGCCGATATTCTTGTTATCACGAAATAATTGATTTTCCCAGAAATTCGTCCAAGAGGAATTCCCATAAATGACAGCCCCACAGGCTAATTTTTTATTCATATAAATGCCATCATGCGGCATTTGCGCATTGGCAGCTTTGCCGGCAAGTAGTGCCAGACAAAGCAGTAGTATGATTTTTTTCATGCTTAAATTTTAAAATACACGTAAGGTTTCAAAGGTCAATAGACCTTCAAAACAAAAAAGTATCGAGAAAATTTAAGCTTGCCTTGGAGGTGAAAAGAAATCGGCAGAAAATGCCAAGGTAGGTAACGTTTCATGCGATGGCGCTTGTAGCGTAGCAGGCCATTCCATAATATAAAGAACCCATGCTGACGCATGCGCACAATATTCTTTTACAAGGGTATTGATTAATTTAGATTTGGCAGGTGCCTTTTCGGGTTGGTCCGACATGTGTTCATTCACCTGTGCAGCTAAATCCAAGAAACGATCACGGGCATTTTGATCAGCAACCAAGGTCGTCACAATCTTACCATCGATGACCTGCTGGTCTTTCATTTGGTAAAATTTATCGCCTTGACGAATCTCTCCGGATACTTCCTGAGGAGCATCCCAATCCGTTTGATAGGGCAAAGAAATAGGCATTTCTACGACAATCGTCTCCCCTGCTTCAAATGTATCCGTATCCTGCGCAATAAAGCGCAAAGCAAAGCCGCCTGCCTGGTACAGGAGTACGAACAATAGCATGATGGATAGAATTCTTTTCATTTTAACGTGAACGAAAATACGCTATTTTTCAATAACTGTCCCCAATTCCTGCGAAATATTTTTCTGAATTTCCTTTAAATGAATAAATTCAAGTAATAAATCATTCATTTCATTCGGATCACCTACATATTGATCCATGCGTTCCATGACATCTTTAATATGCTGATCGTTGTACACCTTACGCAAACGCAAAATATTCTTGTATGCGAAATCTTCAAGAAGTTCCTCATCCTTTCTCACCCTAATCTCATGTCGATCTCGCCATACCGTTGATAAAATATGTTTATCCGACGAAGCATCAATGGCAAAGCGTTGAACCTCCTCCTCGGAATGATGTAAATAAAAGGATGGTTCCGGAATTACCCCACGTGCGAATTCGTTCCGACACGTATCCAGGATGCCTTTGAATAAAGGGGTTTGAAATTGCACTTCCTCTAATTCATGTAACAGATATTGCAATAAACTCACACCAGGCGCTTTTTCAGGACTTATTTCCAAATGTCCATAATTGACCAATAATCGCATACATTCCAATTCTTGGTAATAAGCCAAATTTTGAACTTCCACAGGTTCATCGACCTCAGGACCTGGCTCAAACATAGCTTGCAACTCCGCTTCATTCTGTGGAGAAAGCGTTGGCATAGATTTTTGTTGCACTTTCTTCAAATGCAACTTATTCATTTCAGCCAAGAGAACATCCTCCTCCAAACGCATCAATTGCGAAGTCTTTTGGATAAACAAGCTCCGCTGGATGGCATCCGGTATCTTGGAGATACTTTGCACCATTTCCTTAATCAATTCGGATTTCTTGAAGGGATCATCCCCCGCTTCCTTCATGAATAAATTCGCTTGGAACGAAATTACATCCCGCGATTCTTTTTGAATATATTCAATAAATGCCTCGCTACCGATAGACCGCACAAAGGAATCAGGATCTTGCCCTTCCGGGAAGACAACCAAATTCACTTGTAAACCTTCTTCTAAGATCAAATCCATTCCACGTAATGCCGCTTTGATCCCCGCGGAATCTCCATCATACAAAACCGTGACGTGGTTGGTAAATCGGCCAATCAACTTAATCTGCTCAATCGTCAACGACGTACCGGATGAGGCCACGACATTTTTAATGCCCGCCTGATGCAAGGAAATCACGTCAGTATACCCTTCTACGAGATAACAAACATCTTTTTGGCGGATTTCATTTTTTGCCTGCGCGATACCATACAGGGTCGCCGACTTGTGATATACAACAGTTTCGGGCGAGTTGAGGTATTTGGCTTGATTCTTAGCATCCGATTTTAGAATACGTGCCCCAAAGGCAATGACCTTGCCAGCAACACTATGAATCGGAAAAATAACGCGATTACGAAAACGGTCATAGACTTTTCCTTCATCGTTTTTATTCGTGACTAAACCTGCTTTCTCGATGATTTCTTGACTGAAACCATGCTTGAGCGCTGTTTTCAAAAAGACATCCCAGCCTTCTGGGCTATAACCTAAATCAAAGGTTTGTATCGTTGCATCCGAGAAACCTCGCTCCTTAAAATAAGGCAAAGCGATGGACTTCCCTTCGTCGGATTCCATTAATTGTTTCTTGAAAAATTCTTTGGCATATTCTAAGATGATCAACAAACTCTCCCGCTCATTTTGGCGAAGGAGTTGGTCGTCCGTCATCTCCTCTTCCTGGATGTCGATGCCATATTTTTTGGCCAAATGACGTAAAGCCTCACCGTAGCCTAAGCCCTCAATGTCCATGATAAAACGAACGGAATCGCCTGCTTTACCACAACCAAAACATTTATAAATTCCTTTACTAGGTGAAATGGAAAAAGAAGGCGTCTTCTCACCATGAAATGGGCAGCAAGCCCAATAGTTAGCCCCTTTTTTCTTTACCGTTACATAATCCCCAATCACGTCTGCCACAGCAGCCGTTTGCTTAATTCGCTCGACGGTTTCGGGATCAATGCGCATATTACAATAATAAACCGGCTAATGTTGCGGATAAATACGAAGCTAAAGTTCCAGCAATCAAGGCTTTAAAGCCTAATTTTGCCAAATCGGAACGACGCGAGGGTGCTAATTCGCCAATACCACCAATTTGGATGGCTACCGAAGAAAAATTGGCAAAACCACATAAAGCAAAACTCGTAATCGCAATTGTCTTTGGATCTAAGGTCGCTTTCAAATGAACCATATCTAAATACGCAACAAACTCATTGACCACCATCTTTTTACCCATCAAAGCACCCGCCACTTCCACATCTTGTGCAGGAACGCCCATCGCAAAAGCAAATACGGAAAATACCTTTCCTAAAATTAAATTCATAGAAAGTGTAGGCATGTTAATCCATGCACCAATATGTCCTAAACCTAAGTCAACCAAAGCGATTAAGGCAATAAAACCAATTAACATCGCTATCACATTCATCCCTACTTTCAAGCCTTCGCTCGCTCCGGCAGCCACCGCGTCCACTAAGTTGGCATGTGTCTTTATAATGTCCATTTTTACCAAACCTTCGGTCTCCGACTTCTCCGTTTCTGGGAACATAATTTTCGAGATTACCAATGCACCCGGTGCAGCCATTAAACTAGCCGCTAATAAATAGGCCGCAGGAACTCCTAAAGAAATATAAACGGCCATAACGCCCCCAGCAATACAAGCAAAAGAACCTGTCATGGATGCCATCAACTCCGAATTCGTCATATTCTTCAGATAAGGCTTAATCATGATTTGAGCCTCTACTTGACCTACAAATGTAGATGCAACGTTAGACAATGCCTCTGCTCCACTCACGCCCATCAACCAGTGTACACCTTTTCCCATCGTCGAAACGACACGTTGAAGTACGCCCAAGTGATAAAACATATTCACTAAAACAGCGACAAAAATAATGGTAGGAACGACTTTAAAGAAAAAGATATAATCATTGCCGGCTCCGAATGCCTGTGACATCAACTTACGATCAACTAAGGAACCAAACACAAATTGTGCACCTTTGTCGGCTTGACCCAATAACGTATTAATGGAATCCCCTAACCATTGAAAGGTCGCTTGTCCTACTTCTGTTTTTAAAATAAATACGGCTAATCCCACCTGTAGTAGAAGTCCTACCCCTACGGTGCGATAATTAATTGCCTTACGGTTATTGGACATTAGAAAGGAAACGCCTAAAATTAAAACAATCCCCAATAAGCCAGTAAATCTTTCCATTTGTATGATGTTGGTGTAAATTAGTTTTCAGTTTGAGTCAAATTGACCGTATATTTTTCAAAGGTAAGTTGTTCTATTAAATCTTCCTCAGTAATTCGATAAAATGCTTGATGAATATTAAAAGGCTCACTACTTTCTACCTTCCAATAGTTTCCATCTTCCTGCATTTCATAAGAGTTCACCGTATCCCTTAAATTCCAATCTAAAATGGTGATGGCCATATGCTTAGCACGTGGATTTACCATTTCGAAAAGAGATTCTATCCGACGATCAAAGCTTCGAACCATCACATCTGCCGAACCGCCATAAACTTTGGGTTCACCTCCACGATGGAAATAATAAAGACGCGTATGCTCCAAATAATTTCCCACAATCGATTTGATGAAGATATTATCTGACAATCCGGCACGCTGTGGACGTATACAGCAAATGCCACGAATAATCAATAAAACCGGCACCCCCGCTTTAGAAGCCTTGTAAAGGGCTTCCATCGTTTCTAAATCTTGTAAGGAGTTTATTTTCCAACAAATACCCGCCGGAATCCCCTGCTTATGATTTTCAATTTCTTCATCGATCATCTCGATAAGTCGGTTACGCATATCCCGCGGAGCCGTAATCAAATGCTCATAATGCGTAGGCATCGAATGGCCCGTAATTACATTAAAAAACTCTGAGATATCTTGTGTAATCCTCGAATCCGTTGTCAATAAGCCTAAATCGGTATAGAGCTTCGCCGTATCTTCATTGTAATTACCAGAGGATAAATGGGCATAACTCATGACATGAGATCCTTCATTGCGAATGACTTGCAACAATTTTGTATGTGTTTTTAAACCCGGAATACCGTAAATCACAAAACAACCCGCTTTTTGCAATCGTGTCGCCTCACGAATATTATTCTCCTCATCAAAACGTGCCTTCACTTCAAACAAAACCGATACGTGTTTGCCATTTTCCGCAGCACGCAATAATGCACTCGCAATGCGAGAATGCTTGGAAATACGATACAAAGTAATCTTAATGGCTAAAACTTGAGAATCCTCAGCTGCCTGTTCCAACAATTGAATAACCGGCTCAAAATTATTATACGGATGATGCAATAAAATATCACCACGTTTCATCGTTTCAAAAATGTCGCCTATGTGCACCGACTTAAGTCCCAAGGGGGGAACAACGGTAGGATTTGGAGCCAATTTAGTTTTGAATTCTGGATGCTTTAAAATTTGCCAAAAAGCCGTAAAATCCAAGATGGATTTCTTGATGAAGATATCCGACTTTTCCAATGTCCAGCGTTTCAACATTTCATTTAGCAGAAAATCAGAATGATTTTCTTCCACCTCCACGCGCGTAACACGACCGAGTCTTCGGTCTTTAATTTTCTTCTTAACCTCATCCACAAAATCGGTTTCGGTATCTTCATGTTCAACCACATCAAAATCGCCATTTCGTGTAATGCGAAACAAAGTAGTTGATTCAATCTCAACATTCCGATAAAGTACCTGCAAATAATGACGAATAATTTGCTCAATGGGCAAGAACAAAACTTTATCATCCCGCTCAATCACATATAAACGCGTCAAATTCAACGGTATCTGAACAAACGAAATCTTACGGTCTTTCTCGTATTTCCCTTTGGCATTTTTCTTATCAGCAAAACCAACCGTAACAACACCAAAAATGAGCGTTTTTGCCAATAAACTAGGAAAAGTATGCGTATGGTCAAAAACCATGGGGGTCAACATCGGGTAAATTGTCCGATGAAAATATGCCTCCGCGTCTGCAAGCTCGTCGGCCGATAAATCATCCAGCGTTGCCAACATTAATCCATTTTCGGGAAATAAAGGCAGAATTTCTTCGATGAAAAGTCGGTGTTTTTCTTGACTAAATTCCTGAGCGGAAGAAATCAGTGTTTGCTTAAAAGGTATTTCGCGCAAACCTGAATAATCGGTGCGTTCTTTCCCAAAATCTAAATAATTGTACAAAGAACCCATCCGAATCGTAAAAAATTCATCTAAGTTCGATGCAGTAATTGCTAAAAATTTCAGTCGGTCAAATAAACTCTTTTCCACATCGCGCGCTTGATCCAAGACACGCTCATCAAACTTCAACCACGACAAGTCTCGGGAAATAAAACGAGCTTTCGCAATCGTATCTTGCGCCTTTTGCATCGACTTTTCCACTTTGCGTTTGGCTTCGCGGGGTGCCATCAAATTAATCTTCCAGTTCTTGGGCTGTAGGAACGACAAAAGATTCCCCTGAGAGGAATCTTCTGTGTCGTGAATAATTTGGTCTAATTTTGAATCACTCATGATTAGGCTTCTGGAATTTGGTTTTTGATCGCTTCATAATCAGAACCCAAGCGCCCCATTTCGATGGCCAAGAATTTCTGAAGCTCCAAATTAAATATTCGTTTATCAGCTTCTGTTAAGGAATCGTAAAGATCTTTCAGTTCTTGATTAATCTGTTGCTTTTCCTCCGGAGTGCTAGCGTGAATCCCACGCAAATGATAGGCTTTAAAGTCAACCTCCATGGAACTAAACGTCTACTTTCGCGTATTTCGCATTCTTCTCAATGAAATCACGACGAGGAGCAACCTCATCGCCCATCAACATGGAGAACAACAAATCTGCTTCAATGGCCGAATCAACGGTTACTTGCTTCAAGGTTCGAGATTCTGGATTCATGGTAGTCTCCCACAATTGTTCCGCATTCATCTCTCCAAGACCCTTATAACGCTGAACACCTACACTTTCCTCTTTACCTCCAGCAGCTAATTCTTGAATCGCAAGAGTCCGTTGGTCCTCCGTCCAAACATAACGAACTTGTTGGCCTTTCTTCACTTGGTACAATGGCGGTTGTGCAATGTAAATACATCCACGATCCACTAATTCACGCATGTAACGGAAGAAGAAAGTTAAAATCAAGGTACGAATGTGACTACCGTCAACGTCCGCATCGGTCATGATGATAACTTTATGATAACGCAATTTTTCCATGTTGAGGGCACGTTCGTCTCCATCTTTCCCAAAGGATACGCCTAATGCCGTAATCATGTTTTTAATTTCTTCGTTTTCGTAGATCTTGTATTCCTGCGCCTTCTCCACATTTAAAATCTTACCCCGTAAAGGCAAAATTGCCTGAAAAGCACGGTTACGACCTTGTTTGGCAGTTCCTCCCGCCGAATCCCCTTCGACCAAGTAAATCTCACATGTTTCTGGATCCGAATCTGAGCAATCAGCTAATTTTCCTGGTAAAGAGTTCGAACCTAATACCGTTTTACGCTGAACCATTTCACGCGCCTTACGGGCTGCATGACGCGCTTGAGCAGCCAAAATTACCTTAGCAACAATTTGACGAGCCTCCTTCGGATGCTCCTCCAACCAAGTTTCCAACATATCCGACATCGCTGCTGAAACCGCACCGGATACTTCCCCATTACCTAATTTGGTTTTGGTCTGCCCCTCAAATTGCGGCTCTGCTACTTTCACTGAAATAACAGCAGTCAAACCTTCGCGGAAGTCATCTCCCGCGATATCAATTTTCAATTTATCTAACGCACCTGACTTATCTGCATAGTTCTTCAACGTACGCGTCAAAGCTCCACGGAAACCCGCAACGTGTGTACCTCCTTCAATGGTATTAATGTTGTTCACATAAGAAACGACATTCTCCGTATACGAAGTATTATAAACCATCGCAACCTGAACAGGAACCCCGTTCTTATCACCTTCCATGTAGATAGGCTCTGTCAACAATGGCTCACGTGTTGAATCCAAGAATGTCACAAACTCACGCAAACCACCTTCTGAGTAAAACTCCTCTGAACGCGCATTGCCTTCCTCGTCTAATTCACGCAAATCCGTCAATTGAACACGAATTCCCGCATTCAAGAATGACAATTCACGCAAACGACCCGCTACGGTGTCATATTTATATTCAGTAACCGTAAAGATGGTCTCATCCGGCTTAAACAATACCGAAGTACCTGTACGATCCGTTTCGCCAATTTCCTTAACAGGATATTGCGGAACACCAATCTTATATTCTTGTTGGAAAATCTTTCCCTCCCGATGCACCGTCACCTTTAAATCCGTCGATAAGGCATTCACACATGATACCCCTACACCGTGAAGACCTCCAGAAACTTTATATGTATCCTTATCAAACTTACCACCAGCGTGAAGCACTGTCATAACAACCTCTAAAGCTGAACGCTTTTCTTTCGTGTGCATGCCCGTAGGAATACCCCGACCGTTATCTTCGACTAAGATGGAATTATCTGTATTAATCGTCACCTTGATCATGTCGCAGTGTCCTGCCAACGCCTCATCAATTGAGTTATCAACAACCTCCCAAATCAAATGATGCAGACCTTTAAAGCCTGTATCACCTATGTACATGGAAGGACGCTTACGAACCGCCTCTAAACCCTCTAATACTTGAATATTATCTGCACCATAATTTGCCCGATCTTGAGCTGATGTATCTTGTGCTTCTGACATAATGTAATTTAAATGAGTTGAACAGGCGCATTGCTTTGCCCGTTTTTAATTGTTGAATCTTAGCCTTAAAAATATAAATTTTTACCGAATAATCCTAATGCTTAAAGTGACGAATTCCAGTCATCACCATGGCAATATCATTCGCATCGCAATAGGCAATCGAGTCCTGATCTTTAATAGAACCTCCTGGCTGCGTTACGGCAACAATCCCCGCATTTCCAGCAATCTCCACACAATCTGGAAAAGGGAAAAACGCATCGGATGCCATTACCGCTCCATTCAAATCAAAACCAAATTCCTTCGCTTTGTCGATGGCCTGTTTCAGCGCATCTACCCGCGAAGTTTGACCGACACCCGAAGCCAATAACTGGCCATCATTCGCTAAGACAATCGTATTTGATTTTGTATGCTTACAGATCTTTAAAGCAAATGCCAACGCACGCTTCTGCTCTTCCGTAGGAACGCGTTTCGTCACCGTTTTGAAATCAGCCACACCTTCCATCACTAAATCTTTATCTTGCTCTAACACACCGTTCAATAAAGTCTTGAACATTTTCTTCGGAAACTCGACCGCATTACGCTTCAATAAAATGCGATTCTTTTTTGTTTTCAATATTTCCAAAGCCTCTTCGGTAAACGAAGGTGCAATCAAGATCTCACAGAATAATGGATTAATCGACTCTGCCGCTGCTTTATCTACTTCGTTATTCGTTGCCAACACGCCACCAAAAGCCGAAACAGGATCACAAGACAAAGCCTTATCATAAGCTTCTTTCACCGTTTGACCCGTAGCAACTCCGCATGCATTCATGTGCTTAATGATCACAAATGCCGTTTCATCAAATTCATCCAATAAAGTAATGCAAGCGTCTACGTCAACTAAATTGTTGTAAGACAATTCTTTGCCGTGTAATTTATCGAACAAGGCCGACAAATCTCCGTAGAAAGTACCTTGTTGGTGTGGGTTTTCCCCATAACGCAAACCGTTCGCAGGCAAGCTTGTGTAATTGGCCAAATCGGCCATTTCTCCCGCAAAATAGCGTTGGATTGCTCCATCGTAATGCGATGAAACTGCAAATGCCTTTTGAGCAAAGCTTCTACGTTCAGCTAAGGTTGTCGAAGTCGTGCCGTGTGCAGCAAAAATAGCCGAAACCTCCGCGTATTGATCACGCGAAGAAACGATTAGCACATCGTTGAAGTTTTTGGCACCACCGCGAATCAAGGAAATACCCCCGATGTCAATTTTCTCAATAATATCCTCATCAGATGCTCCTGATGCCACCGTTTCTTCAAACGGATATAAATCAACCATCACTAAATCCAACGCTGGAATGTCGTATTGTTTTGCCACTTCCACATCAGAAGCTAAATCACGACGGTGTAAAATACCACCAAAAACCTTCGGATGTAGCGTTTTTACTCGACCACCAAAGATGGAAGGATATCCTGTTAAATCTTCTACAGCAATCACAGGAATACCTAACTCTTCAATGAAGGATTGTGTTCCTCCAGTTGAATATAGTGTAACGCCGTTCTTGTGTAATTCTTGGATAATCGGTGCTAAACCGTCTTTGTAATAAACCGAAATGAGGGCAGATTGGATTTTTTTTACTGACATGGGGCTTGATAAAAAATGAAGCCACAAATGTACGCATTTTGCTTAGCTTTGCCAAGCCCATTTCCTTAGCTTTGGCAATCCTTCAAGGTTTGCCAAAGCTGAACGGGGAATGCTATTTTTTATTGTAACGCTCGTAGCGCAATAATCCTTCCAAATAGTAATAATCCGCATAAATTAAGGGAACATCTATCTCCGAATTCAAGGATTTAGCCCCTACACAATGTTTTATCAAGAAGTTGTTATTTTCTCCCAATGAAGCACGATATGTGGGACTTGATAAAGACTCCAACATCTTCACAGCATCCGCGTAATAGCGCTTCCCTTTTTCGCCCGTATAGGCACTTAACTCCAACAAAGCAGAAGCAGCAATTGCTCCCGCCGATGCATCGCGTTCTTCGTTAGGAATATTTGGCGCATAGAAATCCCAATACGGAATCTTATCTGCAGGTAAATTCGGGTGATTTAAATAGTAATCAGAAATTTTTTGTGCAAAATCCAAATACTTTTTATCCTTCGTATTGCGATACATTTCTACATATCCATACATCGCCCATGCGTGCCCACGCGTCCAGCAAGACTCATCTAGATAACCTTGATGTTGTTTTTTAGCCAAAACCTTTCCATCTATATCGTATAAAATCACATGATAACTTGAATTATCCGGACGAAAATGATGCTTCATTGTATTATCTGCATGTGTGATGGCGATTTGACGATAACGATTATCGCCCGTCTCCCGCGAAGCCCAGAACAACAATTCCAAATTCATCATGTTGTCGATAATTACCGGATATTTATAGCCTCCCTTGAAGCTATTCCAAGATTTGATCAAACCAATCGCTGGATCAAATCGAGTGGCCAAAGACTTTGCTGATTGAATCAATACCTGCTTAGCATGCGGATCTTTGGTCAATCGTAATTCTTGACCGAAAGAATCATACATCATGAAGCCCAAATCGTGGGTTCCCGTATTAAACTGCTCCTTCTCCACCGCGGCTGTCCACAGGCGAGCTGCCTTCTCCCATTTCGGATCTCTCGAGCGCTCATACAATTGCCACAATCCTCCCGGAAAAAATCCTGAGCACCACCATTTGGAAGGCATGTTTCGATAGGTTCCATCGTGGTTAGCAGAATGAACGGTCACCGAAGTATCTGGATGATCTGCCAACATACGTTGATATTGCTGTTCGGCTAATTTGAATTGCTTGTTGACGTCAATTTTTTGTGCAAAAACTGACAGCGGTGCCAATAATGCGAGGAGGATAAGTTTTTTCATAGGTTTGTCAGTATTCAGTCGTCAGTCACTAGTCGTCAGTCACTAGTCGCTAGTAGTGTGTCTTATATTTTAAGCCTTGATTTTAACTCTTAGTTCTTAACTCTTAGTTTTTAACTCTTAGTTCTTAACTCTTAGTTCTTAACTCTTAGTTCTTAACTCTTTTCTCTTCACTTATCTTCCCATCCATCCGCCATCCACGGTCAAGATTGCTCCATGCACATATTTAGCGGCTTCCGATGCCAAGAAAACCACAGGTCCCTTGAAGTCATTCGGTTCACCCCAGCGACCCGCAGGAATTCGTCCTAAGATAGAAGCGCTTCGCTCTTTATCTTCCCGCAATGCTGTCGTATTATCCGTTGAAATATAGCCCGGTGCAATCGCATTGACATTAATCCCTTTACTCGCCCATTCGTTGGCCAAAGCCATCGTCAAACGTGCTATACCCCCTTTGCTGGCTGCATATCCTGGCACATTGATTCCTCCTTGAAAACTCAATAAAGACGCGGTAAAAATTATTTTTCCGGAACCGTGGGTCAACATCGACCGACCGATTTCCCTGCTTAGAATAAACTGAGCAGAAAGATTCACTTCTAACACCTCATCCCAATATTCATCAGAATGTTCCGCCGCAGGGTCTCGCAAGATTGTCCCAGCATTATTCACCAAAATATCAATCCGAGGATAATCACGCAACACGGCTTTGATAAATTCATACAAAGATTCCCGATCAGAAAAATCCGCTTGGTAGGCCTTAAATTTTCGCCCTGAGGCAGTAACCGCCTTTTCAATATCAGACCCATTCAATTCAATCGTTGCTGAAACACCAATAATATCAGCTCCAGCCTCCGCCAGTCCAATCGCCATGGCCATACCGATTCCCTTCTTACATCCTGTCACCAACGCGACTTTTCCGCTTAAATCAAATAAATTCTTCATGAGTCAATTTTCAATTAAAAGATATAGAATATAAATATTTACTCATTTAAACTAAAAGTGACAATAATCACTTTTTAAAAAACGAAACCTAGTCTATCTTTGGCGAATGAAATTGCGATTTCTCTCTTGGATAATCTTATTTGCCTTGCAAATGCCCCTAGTAAATCAATGGGGAGCAGTAGCTTATTACCGTGTCAATCAAGATTATATCGCCAAAAACCTATGCGTAAATAGAGATAAGCCGAAAATGAATTGCAACGGCCAATGTTATTTAGCCAAGCAATTAAAAGCCCAAGAAGAAAAAGAGTCAAAAACGGCAAATGAACGCTTGGAAAAATTACCCGAAATCATTTTGACCTTTCAAGAAATCAACCAGTCTCCTGCTTTACCTAATCTCATTTTATTTCAAAATCAAGTTCCATTCCATTACATTTCATTACATGGAATTGATTTACAATTTGGCTTAATCAAACCGCCAGCATCCGTATAAATCATATTGTTTTTTTATTCTTAAACCTGTAGGGCTATTTGGCGCTACACAATGATTTATACATGAAAAATTTACTTTTGATTGCTACGACAGCAATCCTTTTCTCTGCATGCCAAGCAGATGGTATTGAACCAATCAATCCCAACGACAAAAACAACCTAACAATTGAGTTTGATAATATCGTAGGTTCACAAAATTTAGCCATAGAAACGACCCAATTCATCAATGCATCTGGCGAGGACTATACCATCACAAATTTAAACTACTTTATTTCGAACATTAGCTTAAAGAAAACGGACGGAACAAGTGTATCAATGGCCGACCAATATTTTCTTGTTAAAGAAACGGATCAAGCGAGCTTAACACCCAGCTTAAAAAATGTCCCTGCGGGCGATTATACCTCCATGACTTTCACGATTGGAGTGGATAGCCTAAAAAGCATTTCAGCTGTCGACCAAAGAACAGGATGTTTAGATCCAGCTTCTTACGGAACGGATAACATGTATTGGTCTTGGAATTCAGGATATATTTTTTTCAAAATGGAAGGGATATCGAGCAAGGCGCCAGTAAACTCTGCCGGACTAAACAAATTTCAATATCATATTGGAGGATTTGGCGGACGTACGAGTGCAACAGCTAATAACCTTCGTAAGGTTACGGTAAATTTACCAAGTACAGTTACCGTACGAAAAAGCATAGCTCCCTCTATTCACTTTTTGGTAGACATTAATGGTGTATTTGGCACGAATGTTAAAATTGCTAATGGGGCAGTAATTATGAATCCCGCAATTTCGGGTCCTATTGCAAATAATTACCAAAATATCTTTAAGGTAGATCACGTACACAACTAAGGTTAATCACTCCAGGCTTCGGCCTGGAGTTCTCTTATGAAAAAGTCAATTCTATTCATTTCCATCCTATGCATCGGATGTTCATCACCTAAAGATGAATCAGTTTCTCCTGTAATCAACCAAGAACAAACGCTCTTTCAAACACCTAAAAACTTTCCAAGCCCTGTCTATGACCTATCTTCAAATCACATCAATCAAGCAGGATTTGAATTAGGGAAAGAACTTTTTAATGAGCCCATGCTGTCGAGAGACAACACCATTGCTTGCGCTGAATGCCATAATCAAACTTATGCATTCACGCATCATGGACATGATGTAAGCCATGGAATAAACAATCGCGTAGGTAATCGTAACGCACCCCCAATTCAAAATTTGGCGTGGCAAAAAGAATTCTTTTGGGATGGTGGGGTAGGAAACCTCGATCTATTTTCAATCGCTCCCATAGAAAACCCATTGGAAATGGACGAAAACATGGGAAATGTGCTTGTCAAACTCAGAAAGTCTCAAAAATATACTGCCATGTTTCAAAAGGCATTTGGTACTGCCGAAATTAATACACCGCGATTTCTAAAAGCATTATCACAATTCATGCTAACATTAGTCTCCGCAAATTCGCGTTACGATAAATATGTTCGTAATGAAGGCGAAATCTTGAGTAAAGATGAATTAATTGGCTTAAAATTATTTCAAGAAAAATGCAGTTCTTGCCATGCTGGCCAACTCTTCACGGACCAATCCTATCGAAATAATGGCCTTTACATCCAAGGCTCAAAAGATCAAGGTCGCTATCGAATTACTGAAATCGAAAGCGACAAATTTAAATTTAAAGTTCCAAGCTTGCGGAATATCGACGTAACTGGCCCTTATATGCATGATGGTCGATTCTTAACACTTGATGCCGTTTTGGAACATTATAATACAGGCGTACTAAATACCCAAAATTTAGATCCATTGCTAGCTAAAAAAATCCCAATGACCGCGGAAGAAAAATTACAAATCATCGCCTTTTTAAGAACGTTGACCGACAAGGCTTTTTTAACTAACCCTAATTTTAGTGCCAACTAGCATGCGAAAATTACTACTCTTTTTATCATTCGTAAGCTATACAACTTGGGGATGTGATTTATGTGGATGCTCGAATAGCAATTCATTTTTCGGCCTAATGCCTGCTTCTAACCGAAGTTTGCTGGGAGTTCGTTATCGAACACAAAGTTTTGATTCTCACATCGGCAAAACTTATCTCGCATCGCATGAACAATTCCATAGCACTGAAATATGGGGAAGATTCTATCCCATCAAAAAAATTCAGATACTTGGTTTTCTCCCTTACAACATGCATATCCAACAAACCACTTCACAGAAATTTCAAATTGCCGGTTTAGGAGACCCTTCTTTCCTGATTCAATATAATCTAATTAACACCTTACTTGATACAACCTATCGGGAACTAAACCATAATTTACTCGTAGGTGCAGGACTTAAATTACCCTTGGGGAAATTCCGATACGACACAGCAAATCCCACTGAAGTGGCTAATGCAAATTTCCAATTAGGAACGGGTAGCTTAGATTTAACGATTCAGTCAACCTATGGAATACGTTATCAAGCTTGGGGATTAAACATTGATGGCCAAGTAAAACTAAGTGGAACAAATCCGGAGGAATACAAATTTGGAAATCGGATTAGCGGTGCAACTACCCTATTCTATGCATACGGACGAGGACATCGAATCACAATGATGCCTTACGTTAGTATGTATACGGAGTATTCCACTCATGATAAAAGTCAAGGCCAAGTCAATACGAGAACAGGCGGAAGTATAAGTCTCGCAGGAATAGGTATAGAATGCACTAGCCGGAAAATCATGTTGGGTGCAACATTTCAAACACCCGTAAACCAACAACTTTCAGGAGGAGAGATCAAGGCAAACAATCGTTTTTCAGCGCATTTTACCTTCTTATTTTAAATGAACCGCCGAATCATTGATTTGATAATTCTTAGTTTTCACCAATTCCATGATCGCAGATCCTGCCAATAATACCGGACCGTAGCCATGTGCCGCAAAGGGCGAAATCGGTCGGTGATAATAGAATGCCGGATCCCATGCCAGGCCCGTCCCCACACAAGTTCCTTCCACATGCCCTTTGTCATTCACTTTGGAAGCGACAGCATTCCAGCCTAATAAAGCAGCAGGGCCATAAATTTTCGGATCTAGCCAACCCATGTTGATACCTTTGGCAAGCACATAGGTATAAATGGCCGTAGCAGATGTCTCTAAATAAGAATCGTTTTTATCAATTAATTGATGCCAAAATCCCGTTCCATCTTGATAGGACATCAATCCTTTGAGATGTAGTTTCAACTGCTTTAAGATCGCTGGGCGAGCAGGATGATTTGCTGGCAAAAACTCCAACATTTCGCAGGTGGTCAATAGGGCCCATCCGTTGGCCCGCGCCCAGTGAAATTCCGGATGTTCTTCTGCATCCACCAAATAGCCATGCATGTAAATATTCAAAATCGGATTGAACATACGTTTGCGGTAAGCATTGAATTGAAAGACCGCTTCTTCATATTCGCCCAACTGCAAAAGTCCTGGAATTGCCATGTACATATCGTCCAACCACATCGTGTGATGCAAAGGACGAATACGAACCAAAGTCCGGTCAGGCAACCGATGTTCTTCTTTTAAAATAAAATCAGAAGCGCGTTGAGTCACAAAGGACATATCGGTCGTAAAACCTGCCTTTTTGGCCTTAATTACCGCCATACCCATGGCTCCAATATCATCCAGGGCACGCGGGTGAATCAACCCATGCAATACATGTTTCGAGTCGTTTTTCCGCGCCGCCGGAATCGCCGAAGCGATTAAATTCAAGCGATTAAAGACATAATCCTTGTATTTCGGAGTTCCCGAAATTCTACTGAGCTCCAACATCCCCGAATAAGTCACCCCCCACTCATAGGAAATAGGCCGAAAATCGCCTTTGGTAAAAACGGCCTGATCGGTAAAAGGCTGATTGGGCGACCAAACGGAACCCGTTGTTTTATCGACAAAATGATTAGGAGTTGCTACTTCGAGGTAATTGAATACACGATCGATGACCAACTGAACCTCTTCGGGTTTTGCCGCACCATAAGGTGTCGGATAATCCGGCTGCAAAGCGTGCAATGGTGCCGTTGCATCGGACGCAGCCGTAATATTTTTCTGAGCCAATAAGCTCGTCGAAACAAATAATAGGAGGAAAGTATATCGCATAAAAAAGGGGCTTATTCATCTTAAAGACAAATAAGCCCCGGTTATACTAGCTAGCTAAGCTATTTTTTCATCTCAATTCCTTGGATTTGGACCACAATTTGTTGCTCCGCAGCCTTGGGATTCACCGCCACAAAATAAACATCATGCTCCCCAGTTGTTGCTTGTATCGCTACTTTCTGGGAGGATGGTGCCGGACGTCGTGGCGCTTGTTGGGCCGGTGCCCCCGCAGCAGGCGCTCCCGTTGCAGGTGCTGCAGCCGGTGCTGCTGACGCAGCCGTAGCAGTTCCGAGTGGGGCACCCTTACCCGGAGCGGCAGCCGCAGGGGGTCCACCAAATCCACCTTGGGATACCTCAATCATATTCGTTTTTCCTATCACAGGACCCGTTGGCGAATCCAAACGAATCTCGATCACACCCCCAGCCGCATTCGTGCGTGCCTGAGCAGATGCCGAAATGTCAATCGTAGAAATACCCGTCAAATCCAATGCTTTGTAACCCAGGTAAGGATTTTGACCCACCATGTTCGTTGAACGACCCGGTGTAATCAATTGCATAATTCCTTTACTTACATCCGCTTTCTCTACATCTAATTGAGGAGCACGCAAGAACACCCACTTCTCAGACTGTACCGGAGCAATTTTCTTATTACCCTTGTCTACATACGTAGCACGAACCACAAATACACCTTTCGATGATTTTTGACCTTCTGGCTTAACTAAAGCTAATTCTCCTTTCAAAGCAATTTTGTTCGACGCTTTTGGCTCGCTTAGGCTCATGATGTAAGAAACCATTTGCTTCGCATCTGCTTTAGAAATCGCAGGGTGTGCCGACATCGCATGCTCACCCCAAACACCCATACCACCGGCAATAACTTTATCAGCTAATTGGTCAATAACATTTTGACCTTTGTATTTTACCGCCACTTCATTGTAGCTTGGTCCCACCGAACGAACGTTCAACTGGTGACACGATTTACAATCACTTTTATTAATCAAACGCAAACCTGCCGAAGCAAACAAATCTGAATCTGCCTTGCGGTGACTTTGCGACATTTCAATTGGGTCATAACCAAATGGGATGTAATCCAAAGTTGCCGCAACTGATTCTGGAGCGATACCTTTTTCTAACTCGCCATCTTCCTTATCAGTAACCTTCACCTTATATTTCGGTGCTGAATCTGCGAAATAAAAAGATTTGTTTGCACCTTCGAAATCGATGTCTACCACGGGAGCTTCGTTACCGACTAAGATTTCCAAAGATACCGTATTGCTAGCACCTTTTGAATCGCTTGCCTTCAAGCTCACCGCATATTTGCCAGCTTCTTTCAAACTCAACATAGCCTTTTCTCCAGAAAGATTTTTCACAAACTTTCCTGCTTTTTTAACTGTCCAAGTATATGTTAATTTATCTCCATCCGCATCTTTCGTACCTTCGGCAGTCAAGGTTGTGGTGAATGGAGCAGCTCCCGCTTTACTTGCGGCAGATGCTACTACTTCCGGCTTACGATTACCCCCTTGGTATTCAATCTTTACCAAACGTGCATTTTCATTCCCTCTAAACCAAGCAGAACCATACTCTAATACATATAAATCGCCTTCTGGACTGAAATCCATATCAATAGCAGAACCGAAAGTGGTATTTGGCATAAAGCGTTCCATCGACTTATAATTACCATTTTCATCCATGGTTACGGCCATAATCCAGCCACGCATAAATTCAACGATTAACCATTTTCCCTCGTAATAAGTAGGAAACGGCCGTTTAGCATTTGGAAAATCTGCACGGTGATAAACAGGACCTCCTGTCGCTGAACGACCTGAAGAACCTACTAAAGGAAATTCCTCCGAAGTACCGTAAGGATACCAAATCATCGCTTTTTGTGCCGGCGGCAATTCACGTAAACCGGTATTATTAGGTGAGTCGTTAATAGGAGCAGCCGGATTGAATTTCGGTCCAATCGCTAATGTCTCAAAATTCACATCCGCATAGGCTTGGTTGTTTCCGATAAAATAAGGCCACCCGAAATAGCCTGGTCCTTTGGCTTGATTAAATTCATCATATCCCCGAGGTCCTTTTTCTGAGTCAACGGAAGCATCTGGGCCAACTTCGCCCCAATACAAAAAGCCTGTTTTCGAATCTAAACTTGGTCTCCAAGGGTTACGGTGTCCCATGGTATAGATTTCAGGACGTGTTTTGGGTGTACCTGGTGCAAATAAATTTCCTTTCGGGATTGTATAAGAACCATCCTTTTCCGGATGAATGCGTAAAATTTTACCGCGTAAATCATTTGTGTTCGAAGCACCACGCTGGTCATCCCAATAAGCCTGCCCCGGACGTTCGTCGATAGGCGCATAGCCATCTGAATTACTATTACTTGTGTTATTACCTACCGTCAAGAATAAATTCCCAGCTTTATCAAACACCATTCCTCCACCCGTGTGGCAGCATTCTTCGCGTTGTGTAGGTACTTCTAAAATAATTTTTTGCTGGTCAATCAGTAATTGCTCGTCCTTCAATTCCATCCGAGCCAACACGTGTTTCGCCTCCTTTGGGTGAGCATAATAGATATACAACCAGTGATTTTCTTTGAAATTGGGATCCACGATTACACCCATCACACCTTCTTCGGCTTCGCGAACCTGGCCTAGCCGGTTGGTATATTTGGTATTCGTTACGATTTTACCAATTGATTTGGTGATTCCGGTAGCAGGATCGTATTGTTTAACTTCTCCTTTACGTTCTACGAAGACGATACGCCCGTCGGGCAAGAAGGTAAATTCCATCGGCTCATCGAGTTTATCTACGAGGACCGATTTGACAAAACGATTTTCATCGGGAGCTTGCGCGAAAGCGGCGAGCGAAGTACATGCTAGCGAAACAGCTAGTAAAAATTGCTTCATGATAGGTTTAGATTTATTATTTTACAAAAATGATACAATAATCCGTAATTAAAAATCATGCGATTGAATTTGATACGAAATTCGAACATGTGTCGACAAAAAATTACTTACTTTAAGAAAAAATTCAACTCATGAAATTGATTGCCCTTATCCTGTTAAGTCTTCCCATAATTGCTCAATCAAATAAAGACGTTTCCGACATCGATTCTGTCCTGCATACACAGGAAAAACGTTGGAATGAGGGAAAGATCGAGGAATTTATGGAATATTATGCCAAAACCGAAGATTTGAAATTTATCGGCAAATCGGGGGTTACCCAAGGTTGGGCTTCAACATTAAAACGCTACCAAACAAGTTACCCGAATCGGGAAACGATGGGAACACTTTCCTTCGATATCCAAGAAGTAGATGTAACAGCTGGCCAAACGGCTTGGGTTCTCGGACGTTGGAATTTAAAAAGACCCAGCCTAGGCGACGTAGGAGGTTATTTTACGTTATTACTCAAGAAAATTGACGGACGCTGGTTGGTCGTCCGTGACCATACCAGCTAGACGCGAGAAAAAACATAGAACATTTCACTTGCTATTTGGCGGGACCGTTCATCATACATCTGCGCCTCGATATCCGTGTCATCAAAGGCTTTAGGATCTTCGTAACGCACGGGAATGCGAGCTTCGGCACCTGGGATAAACGGGCAATTCTCGTCGGCATGCGAGCAGGTCATCACGGTGGCAAAAATGCGATGCGGATTGATCACATCATCATACAATTTAGAAAATGCAATGATGGGGCGAGAATCTTCTGTGTGCAAGACAAAATAGATGGGATTCGAATGACCATGTTTAGATACGATGAAACCCATGCGTTCTAAGGACGCAACGGTGCGTTCATTACAAGCTGTCACTTCTACCCCACCGGAATAACATTGAGCGGCCAACTGAAAATAGTCTGCGGCAGTTTGGGCCCAAATTTGGGCGAATTGTGAACGGCGCGAATTATGTGTACAAATGAAATTCAGCAGAATCGGTTGCTCCTTTTCGCGTTTAGACTTGATGTATTCGATCAAAGGCTGCAGAACGGCTTTACGCTCATCCGTGATATCTAAAGCTAAAATGGATTCTAGATTTTCGTTCAGAGTATTGTTCATATGAAAAGAGGGTTCCTTCGTCTTAGCTTTGGCAATCCTTGGAGGTTTGCCAAAGCTACGGGGTTAAAACGACTTATTAAGTTCAAAAACTGATAATTCTTAACAACATCCTGAACCTGGGGTACAAGAATTAGCGGATTGAATTTCAGCAATTTTAAGTTTAGGTTTTTCAGCTACCGGTGGCATGCAACAAGCAGATGCATCTTTCATTTCATAATGTGGGTCATTAAATTCTGCATCCTCATGAAAATAATATACTTCCCATTGAACACCATCCGGATCCGTCGCCCAAAATTTATCTTGAACGGCATAACAGCATGACGTACCGATTTCCTCTTTAGAAACAATTCCTTGGGCTCTCGCCTGCACAAGCCGATTCGTCATTTCCTCCACAGTTTCCACTTGAAAACCTAAATGTCCAAAATTCGCTTGAACTCGATCAGGGTTTTCGATAAACGATATGATTAACGAAGGTGAATCCAATACATATTTAGCATAACCCGGTTTAATCTTCGTAGCTGGTTGGCCGAAAAAAGTTGAATAAAAATTCACTGATGCCGCCAAATTGCTGACATAAAGTGATACATGCATGCGTGGAAAGCTCATAATTAACAGCAGTTAGTTTGTTGAGAAACGAAATAATTTTCAAAAAACGACCCGAACAAATGGCTAAATTCTGCCCACTTCTCGGGATTAATGCAATAACAAACGGAAACCCCTTCAATGGTTCCTTGAATAAATCCGATTTCCTTCAGCTCGCGAAGGTGCTGAGAAACGGTTGCTTGGGCTAGACCCAATTCAGAAATTAAATCCCCATTGATACATGTTTTTGATTTCACCAAATACTGCAAAATGGCTACTCGAGCGGGATGACCCAACACTTTTGCCATCTGCGCTATCGCATTCTGTTCATCTGTAAACAAATCGGTTTTAGTAATTCCCATACTTAATATTATTACATTGCAATATTACGATGAAAGGATTGATAAAAAAAAACCAAGAGGAATTTATTTTACTGCTGCCTACCTTTGGCAATCCTTGAAGGTTTGCCAAAGGTGCAGAGGAAAGGCAGCAAAAAGCTACGATTTATTCAGGAAAATAGAACTTAAAAAACTGATAATCTAATCGCGGTAATTCAAAGCCGGCTTACGATCGCCCAATAAACTTTTGTATTGGAACTCAACACCACGCTTGTTCAACCATTCTAAACGTGCATCTTCGATTAACACCGGTTTCTTGAATAAATCAATGGCCGTTAATGCGATCGTTTTGGCAGCAACTAACATACCTTTTCGGCCAATCGACATCCCTCCGGCGGCAACAGCTTGCCAACTATGCGCTGCGGTTCCTGGCACCCAAGTTGCCGTTCCTAAACCCACCGTAGGTACCACCCATGAAACATCACCCACATCCGTTGAGCCTCCGCCGCTTGGATCTGGGTGGTTCAAGAAAATCTGATTCGTTGTTCCTAAATCAACCATTTGCATTCCAGGAGTTTGTTGGATTTGTTTCGCAAAAGCCTGTTCAGATGAATTGAGGGTATATCCACCAACTGTTTTCAAATTCGAACCCATCACTGAAACTAAATGTTCGTTTGGCAAAACCTCATACACCCCTCCGATTAGCTCTACCTCATACCGAGTTCCTGTTCCCAAAGCAGCTCCCTCTGCCGCTTTTTCAATTCGGTTCCATACATCCATCACCACATCTCGTTGCGGAGAACGTACATAATAATACACTTCCGCATAATCAGGTACGATATTGGGGGCTTTCCCCCCATTTGTAATCACATAGTGAATGCGTGTTGAAGAAGGCACATGTTCGCGCATCATATTCGCCATGTGATCCATCGCCTCCACAGCATCTAATGCTGAACGGCCTCTTTCTGGGGATGCTGCCGCATGTGACGACAAGCCATAAAAACGGAATTTACCAGCCTTGTTTGCCAAAGAGGAAGAAGGAGAAACGGTATTCTCATCATTCGGATGCCAGTGCAACATCACATCAGCCTGATTAAATAAACCTGCCCGAACCATGTATACTTTACCAGATCCACCCTCTTCAGCGGGGCAACCATATAATTTAATCGTTCCTTTTTGGCCGGTTTCTTTCATCCATTCCTTCACTGCAATAGCAGCAGCAACAGAACCTGTTCCAAACAAATGATGCCCACATGCATGGCCTGAATTTCCGCCAAGCGTACGTTTCGTTGGAATTGAATCCTGCGACAATCCCGGCAAAGCATCATATTCTGCCATAATACCAATTACCGGCTTCCCTTGTCCGAATGTCGCAACAAAGGCCGTTGGTATTTCAGCAACACCCGCCTCCACGTGAAATCCTGCTTGGCGCAAGGTCTCTTGTAGAAGCAAAGAACTTTGTTTTTCCTTGTATCCCACCTCCGCCAGGTTCCAAATTTTTTGAGCAATCTGTCCATATTGCTCGGAACGATTTTGAATGGATTGAATGACTTTTTTCTTGTCGGCCTCCTGCCCTAACACAGCAAAGGAGAACATGAAGAAGGCTAAGGCAGCCCATAGCTGAATACGCATAATTTATAATTTAACAGGAACAATAAACTTAAATTTAGCAGGAAGAATCGTAAAATCAAACGTATCCGACGCCAACACCTCCCCATCCACTTGGGCCTTCAACAAGCGATTACAAACAATCTGAGTGGATGAAATTTTGGAAAAATGCACAAAAGGAAGATTGATGTGTTTTCCAGATTGAATAATCGGCATGTAGAACAATCGCTTCCAAATAGGTAATGGCTCACAAACTAGCATGTCCAATAAACCATCTTGAACGGAGGCCATCGGGAAAAAATGAAACCCGCCTCCAGCTCGAGCACTGTTAAAAACCATGCATAAAAAAACGGAACGCGTTTTTTGAATGGTGTATGATTGAAACCGAAACAAGGCCGGAATTGCGGCTAAATAATATCCCAAGGCACCACCAATCCAACGAATCGCATCCATCGCGTCCAACACCTCCCCTTCAATACCAATTCCCACCCCATTTAAGAATATCATTTCATTAACCCGTCCTGCATCGATTGCTTCCACATGCGCATCCAAAACGACCTTTAAATGCATTTCCCTAGACATATTTCCAAAAAGTTTCCAATAGAAATCATTTCCTGTCCCACCTTTAAAAAGGGCGATCGGCTTGTCGCAACTTGGATACGCATTCACAAAATAATTGAATGTTCCGTCACCTCCCATTACCCAGACCTCAACAAACTCGTCCAAGCTTTTGGGCCATTGCTCATCAAAAATAAAAAGCTCAGAAGAAACACATGACTTCACCCACTGTACATAGGCATGTAAACGCTCACGCTTTGACGGGTTGATCAAAAAAGCAATCCGTTTACGCATGTATGTAATTTTTCAGGTGCTCAATGGTTTCCAAATGATCTTGAATAGTGGCCTTAATCAAATCATTACTGGAAATTATGCCGATCATTTCCCCATTTTCGACAACGGGGAGGTAACGAATATTGCGCTCCGACATCAATATCATGCAGACTTCACTCGAACTCCCTAACTCAACACCCGGCAAGTCGGTTGACATAATTTCCGCCACGGAAGTATCTGAGGAGTTTTTATCCAATAAAATTACCTTGCGGGCATAATCGCGCTCGGTCAATATGCCGCGGTATTGGCCATGGTCCATGACCACCACCGAACCTACGTTACAATCTTGCATTAATTGCAAAGCCTCGATAATCTTTGCATCAGAGGGAATCGAAATCACCGTCGCCCCCTTCTTGGTTAAAATGTCTTTGACCTTTTTCATAGCTTATTGAGATTAGAATTGTATAAAATAATACAAAAATAATTCAATAAGCAAGGGCGTTAAACAGCAATGTTTATTGTATGAATCAAATCATATCCCCCCGTATCAACATTGGCGCTAACAGAAGCTAATTCATTCGACAAGGAATCGCGTATAATACTATCTGTCGTATTCTTTGTCGCGTTTTGCCCATGTGCTTTATATAAATCTGTATTGTAAACGGCCGTATTTATCTCCTCCGGAAAAGCAATTTGAGTTGTTAATTTCAGCTGACCTCCCACATAAATTTGAGCATGGATATGCGTTACTCTACCTTGATACCAGCCCGGATAAATCGTTTGAAAACGGGCAACCCCAGTGGCGTCAGCTGTTGCAATTCCCCGACAAAATGTTTTCGCCGTATTATCTTGATTTCCCAAATATCCTTGATTGTTATAGCCGGAATAATAGCCATCCTTATCACAATGCCAAACGTCCACACGAGCGTTCGAGACTACAGCGCAATTATCATTAACGTTTCGAATAGTAATTGCCATGCTTAAAGGCAAACCTGGTTTTCCTTCCGTTATATCCGTATGTGTTATACTCGCATCTCGTTTGTTATACAAAGGATATGGGCCATCCGTTTCGGAATCACCTACTTTGCAAGTTCCTGATGAAGAAGCCGTTGATGGCGTAATGTCTTGATCATCAGAATTTTTTATACAAGATAATGCCACTAAAGGCCCAAGGAGTACAGATCCAGTTTTTTTAATAAATGTTTTTCTTTTCATCTTTCAAAAATAAGAACCTAAAAACAACAAAATGATCATCATAGAACTAAAGATTAAATTTGTCGGCAAACATCCCGTTCAGGTAGACAAAATAATGTGTATGTTTGAATTATGAACAACAGCTACCCCACCGCCATCATCACCGGAGCCTCAAGAGGTATCGGACGTGCATTAGCCATCTTACTCGCTAAACATAATTTTCAAGTTAGTTTAATCGCCCGAAATGTGGGTGAATTAAAAGATTTAGCCGCCGAAATAACTGAAATGGGACATCGCCCCTTGTATTTCGCTGGGGATGTATCGGATGCAAACTTTGTTCAAAATGCCGTCGAAAAAACGGCACATACGTTTGGGAAAATTGATTTTATGATCAATAATGCGGGCGTGGGAGCCTTTGGCCCTACTGATTCTTACACGGAAGAAAAATGGGATCAGGTGTTTGACACCAATGTAAAAGGCACTTTTCTATTCTCCCAACGTGTATTGCCCCACATGCGCCAAGCTAAAAAAGGACATATCATTGCTATCGCTTCAGACGTAGCAAAACGCGTTTTCAATGGAGGTTCATTATATTGCGCTTCCAAATATGCCCAACATGCTTTCAATGAAGCCTTACGAAAAGAAGTAAGAAAAGACGGCATCAAGGTATCAACTATTTATTCGGGTCTTGTAGACTCACATTTCCACGCAGAACCCCAAGGCGATCCGAGTCATCAAAACTGGTTAAGTCCTGATGACATGGCCAATAGCATCTATTATGTGATGAACCAACCGGCACATGTGGTCATTGATGAATTAATGATACACCCGCTTTCGCAAGAATATTAGGCCGACAGTATAGAACAGTTTGGGTCATTAGATTGGTTTAATTAAATTTAATCTGAAAATAAACCTATTGCTATGTCATTAAAAAAACCCTCGCTTAGTTTCAGTCAAATTATCAACATGAACGTTGGTTTTTTTGGTATTCAATATAGCTTCGGGCTCCAACAAAGTGCTGTTAATCCCATCTATGATTTTTTAGGTGCAAGTCCTGATGAGATTCCCTTATTAAATTTAGCTGGCCCTGTGACAGGCCTATTAATACAGCCCTTCATTGGAGCACTTTCGGATAGCACATGGCATCCCCGCTGGGGTCGTAGAAAACCCTTTTTCTTCATCGGTGCGCTCCTTTGCAGCATCTGTCTTTTGCTATACCCTTTCAGTTCCTCATTATGGATGGCAGCGGGATTGTTGTGGATTTTAGATGCTGGAAATAATACGGCTATGGAGCCTTACCGGGCATTTGTGGCGGACAAATTGAATGAAGAGCAACAACCCACGGGTTTTCAAATGCAAAGTTTTTTCACGGGTTTCGGCCAAACCTTAGCGAATCTATCGCTTTTCATATTCCCATTAATCTTCATTGGTAAAACGGGCTCATTACCTACCTGGGTGTATGCTTCTTTCTTTTTAGGAGCTGTTTGTTCCATTGGATCTATTTGGTGGAGCATGCACACAACTACCGAAATTCAACCCTCGGCAGATGAGTTAGCACAAATTCGAGCTAAAAAAGTGAGTGTCGGCGAATCCATTGCGGAGATATTTCATGCGATCGGAGAAATGCCCAAAGTCATGTGGCAATTAGCCTTAGTCTATCTATTTCAATGGTATGCGCTTTTTTGCTATTGGCAAAATTCCTCGAAAAGTATAGCCTTATCCGTTTGGAATGCGACACCCAAAGACAATCCGGAACTCTACGAAAAAGCCGTTTCCTGGACAGGATTGGTCAATGGCTGGTACAATATCGTTACCTTCTTATCCGCGTTAGCCTTGGCTGGTTTTGCCAAAAAATATGGCGCGAAATCCGTTCACATGACCTGTCTATTGTTAGCAGCTGCCGGTTTTTTCGCCTTCCCAACTATTGAAAACAAGAACTTATTATTCTTTGCGATTTCCGGATTTGGAATTGGCTGGGCCAGTATGATGGGCATCCCTTATTTATTGGTCGTAAGTGACATTCCCAAAGAACGTTACGGCGTTTATATGGGTATCATCAACATGATGATTGTGATCCCAATGATTCTACAAAATATATCGTTTGGATATATTTTAAAGCACTTTTTGGATAATGATCCAAGAAATGCGATTACCTTTGCGGGCGCGTTGTTGGCCATTGCAGCCCTGGCAACCGCTTTTATTAAACCATCCCCAACCAAAGCCTAATGAGTGTATTGTGTATTGGCGAAGCCTTAATCGACATGATTTGTACCGATAAAGGTAGTAGCCTATCTGACGGACAAAATTTCTTAAAAAAACCAGGTGGAGCACCTACGAATGTTGCTGCTGCGATTGGAGCCCTCGGCGGTTCCGTGGCTTTGTCAGCTAAAGTAGGAAATGACCCTTTTGGAAAACAATTAAATCAAGTCATGTCGGAGTTTAAAGTGGACACAAAGCATGTTCACCTGGATCCCAATCACTTTACTACGTTTGCTTTTGTGTCTCTAATGCTCGATGGAGAACGTGATTTCGTATTTAATCGGGGCGCTGATGCGCAATTAACAGTCGAGGAAGTTGCGGCTATTGATTTAACAGAAACACATATTATTCATTTCGGCTCTGCAACCGCTTTCTTGGATGGACCATTGAATGCAGCCTATTATTTTTTATTAGAAAGTGCCAAAAACCAAGGCAAAACGATCAGTTTTGATCCGAATTACCGCCATTTATTATTTGGCGACAAGCAAGAAAGTTTCATCAAGCAATCTTGGATATACTTAAAACAAGCACATTTCACAAAGTTGAGCGATGAAGAAGCGATGCTGATCACGGGAAAAACAACCTTGGAAGCTGCAGCAGCGGATTTATTGGCCAACATACCCGGTGTCTTCACCATTACACTTGGTAAAGATGGAACACTTTTGGGACTTCATGGCAAAACCTATATTATTCCAAGCATTCAAATTAAGCCAACCGACACCACAGGTGCGGGAGATGCTTTTGTAGGAGCAGTTTTATACCAATTAGACGATGCTTCGTTGAATCCAGCGGAATTAGGCTTTGAAGATTGGAATAAAATCATTCAGAATGCCAATAAAGCTGGCGCACGTACGTGTGAATACATGGGAGCGATGGAAGCATTTAAACATTTGAACAACAGCATTTTTAATTAATATCCGTGTATAATCCAGCCCTTCAGCATAAGCTCCATGAGCTTGTCAAATCGCATAAAATCAAAGACGCAAAATTCGTAGAACGCTTTACGGCAAACATCGATGATATTCAATCGCATTTTAATGCGATCTATGGCAATCATCCGCATGCTGCGAATTTATTCCAAAGCTTGCTGAATTCCATTTGCCAAGCTTTTGTGGATCGTTCCGATGACTTAAAGAAACGTGATGCGCAAAAGGAGAAAAAAGGCCAATGGTTTTTAAGCCAAGACTTGGTGGGCATGAGCTTGTATGTAGACCGTTTCGCCGGCCAAATCAATGACCTGCCTAGCAAATTACCCTATTTACAAAAGCTAGGTGTTAACTTCTTACACCTTATGCCTTTGTTCAAAAGTCCTGAAGGAGAAAGCGATGGCGGTTATGCTGTTGAGGATTTTCGCGTCGTAGAGGATCGCTTAGGGACTATCGAAGATTTACGTAAATTCCAGTCAGCACTTCAAAAAGAGGACATGTATCTGATGATTGACATCGTCTTGAATCATACTTCTCATCACCATGAATGGGCGAAGTTGGCAAAATCGGGCATCAAAGAATACCAAGCGTATTTCTACATGTACGATGATCGCCGAATTCCGGATCAAATGGAGGAAACAATGCCGGAAATTTTTCCAGAAAGTTCGCCAGGAAGTTTCACCTATGATGAAAAGTTGGACAAATGGGTCATGACTGTTTTCCATCATTACCAGTGGGACTTAAATTACACGAATCCGAAGGTATTTATTGAAATGCTGGGGAATGTGTTTTTTTATGCCAATTTGGGAGTAGATGTTGTGCGCATTGATGCACCGGCTTTCATTTGGAAGCAAGTGGGAACAACTTGTCAAAACCTTCCTGAGGCGCATCAATTGTTGCAATTGATTAAAATGTGTACAGAAGTAGCTACCCCGGGCATGGCCATTTTAGGCGAAGCCATTGTTGCACCTGCTCAAATCATGGAATATTTCGGTACAGGGCGCTACGCAACCCATGAATGTGATTTTGCCTATAATGCGACGCAAATGGCGGTTCAGTGGGATGCTTTGGCCACGGGTGATGTACGAATTATGCAGAATGCCCAGCATGAATTGCTTCGCAAGCCTTTGGGTGCAACTTGGTTGACCTATACCCGTTGCCACGATGACATTGGCCTTGGGTATGATGACTACATGATTGAGCAGGCAGGATTCACGCCTTATGATCATCGTTCGTACATCAAAAATTATTACAGCGGTGCTCATCCGGGTTCACCAGCCAAAGGCGCCTTATTTGCGGTTAATCCGAAGACACAAGATGCCCGACTTTCCGGTTCATTAGCTTCTTTATGCGGATTGGAGTTGGCGATTGAAAAGAACGACCAAGCTGCGATTCAAACATCGATTGATAAAATCATCTTGATGCAAGCCATGAGTATGTTCGTAGGCGGAGTCCCTATGTTGTTTTATGGAGATGAAGCTGGCTACACGAATGATTATAGCTATTTGAATGACCCTGGTAAGAGTTATGATAATCGCTGGATGCACCGACCAGTTATCAATTGGGAACGCAATAAAGCAGTAGGCAAAAAAGGTACAACAGAAAATCAAGTTTATTCGGCCTTGCAACAATTGATCAAATTAAGACGTTCACTACCGATCGTAGCTGATTTGAAAAATATACAGTGGTTGGAAAATCACAATAATTCCGTAGCAGGTTTTATTCGTTACATGGGCGAGGAGAAAATCACCTGCTTGTTTAATTTTAGCTCGGCACCACAAGAAATCACTTGGTTTATCATGGATTCCCATGGGCAAAGACCGGCACAAGTGAAAGATCTATGGTCGGGAGAAACCTTACACGTGGGCATGGACCATGACCATTTGGGATTGGCGCCGTATCAGTTTAGGATACTTAGGTAAGATCGAAAGAGTGAAGAGTGAAGAGTAAAGAGTGAAGAGTGAAAACTTTAGATTTAAAAACCCTGGCTTTAGCCTGGGGTCCTAGGTTTTAACCCAGGGGAATAAAAAAGCGCGAGACATACATCTCGCGCTTTCAAAGAATCACTCATTAATCTATTTTTACAACAAAGGCCCTATATTTTTCTTCCCGATTGTCAAACTTTCGATCGCATCTTTTGGCATATCATGCTCGATGAAGAAATGTTTCAAACCACCGATTGAAGCGGCATCCAAAATACGTTTGAAATTCACAATACCAGAACCTGCTGGAACGATATTTTTAAATCCTTCATCGAAGTCCTTGATATGACACAATGGGAAACGACCTGGCTGCGCTTTGAACAATTCCACCGGATCTACACCAGCTTTCGTCGCCCAACCCAAATCCAATTCAAATTTTAATAAATCGGCCGGAATCTCTTTTGAGAATACATCGAATGCCTTCTGGCCATCCACTAATTCAAATTCTTTATCGTGATTGTGGTAGCACAAGGTCAGACCGGCAGCATTGGCAATTTTACCTGCTTTTGTTAGTATCTGAACTGCTTCAGTCACCTCTTCCTTCGAACCAATTGGAATATTGGCACAAACCAAATACTTAACCGTTGTCCCTTTCATGGAATCCACAATCGCTTGCGCATCATCCCGCAAATTATTCATACGAGGCATCTTCGACGTATCAAATCCCGGACGTGGCTTGAAGGGTGCCCCCACCACATGATGGGAAACCCAGTTCATTCCTAATGATTTATTTAAATCCGAAAACTCCATGGCCGACATGCCATAAAATCCACCGACCCGACTGAAGGCCGACTCAATATCCTTATACCCCAAATCCGCAATTTTCTGCATATTCCCCTTCACATCCTGATCCAAGGTCATGAATAGCGTAAACAACTGAACGCCCATCGGACGCGGAGTAGCCTTAAAAAGGGAGGGTAAAAAGAGCGAGCCCGCAAGATAGGCACTCGATTGCTTTAGGAAATGTCTTCTTTCCATGAGAATTTATATAGGTTTAGAGGTTGGATACAAATTAATGTATTTTTTTGATACAATAAAAATTTATTTCCATTTATCTCCAAAAACCCAGGCGAAATTGATGTCCTCCAACTTGTAATGCGTGTTGTTTTGATGCCAAGTAAAATCCCCTCCCTCGCGGTGGCAGTTGGCATAATACACCCGATGCCCCCAGGCTAATTTTCGATCCCCCGACTGGTAGATAGGCGCATCAGCCATGTTTTTATCAAACGTACAATTGAATAAAAACAGTTGGGCTTCGCGATGGTAACGCCCTAATTTATAGCCCGAATCACCCACAAATCGGCAATTTTTCAAGACCGATTTCGCCCCTTCTTCTCCTGATCCATCATGCCAAATCGCCGCACTCATGTTATGACAAATGAAGGTACAATTCTCCGCCAAAGCGTAGCCCCGTGGACAATATAAATCAACTCCTCCTTCAATCTCACAATCATTCAGATAATATAAACCAGCATTCACATCCCAGGGACTCATGGTATCTCCACCGCCCGAACGAAAGGTGCAATGTTCGAAGCGTAAACGTGTAGCACCCGGCATCGTCCTAATGGCAAATTGGTGCCCATCTACACGCACAATTTTCTCGCCATCCTTCTCCCCTGATTCTCTAGGCAAAGCATATTTTTGAACCGTAGACTGTGTTGTTTTACCTGCCTCGTTTAAACATGGAATCGTAACATCTTGCGTCGTAATCAAACCGTAATCATTTATCACCGTTAGATTCTCAAAACTCAAATCATGCCCTTTAATATTCAGCACACCCGCCCCGTAATCATCCGGATTTGAACAACGCCAAATATCACGCGCCTGTGTAAATTTCAAGACAACGCCTGCACGCGATTGTCCGATGAATCGTAGATCATGTCGGAGCGAATCAATAAACACCTTCTCTTGATACAGGCCATTTTTGATATAAATCGTTTGATTATTCCCACTTTTATGGATCGCTTCCTGTATCGTACGCACATCCCCTGAGCCATCTTTGGCCACCGTAATCTGCTGCATGAATTGGTCCATTAATTGGACGGTTTTATCAAACCATTTCGTAAACAACAAGAAAGTATGCGGCGAACCTTCATGTGTATAGACGTCTGTCAAAATCCCGTAATTCGTCATTTTTTGTCGGAAATCATCCCTACCCGCATGCATGCGTGCATTCCCAGAATTAATAAACAACACCGGTGGATCTTGCTTGGAAACATGATGTAATGCAGATGCTTGGTTCCAAAGCGCTGGATTCTCCGTTTTGGTATAGCCAAAATAAGCGGTCGCCGCAGAAGTCCGAACGCGATCATCCCCTTCTCCCGATTCAGGATGTATATAGGCCAAAATCCCATCAAGGTCGATTACCCCTTTGATTTTCTGCCCTTTTCCAAAGCGATTTTCATCCTGAACGGTTCCTAATAAAGCAGCCATTTGTCCACCAGCAGAATAGCCCGCCACAAAGATTTGTTTCGAATCGACATGAAGTTGGACTGCATGAAGATGCAAATAACGAAGCGCCGACTGCGCGTCTTGCATCGCTGCCGGATAAAGCGCTTCGGTGGACAAACGATATTCGGCCAAGAGAACACGGTAACCTTTGGTTGCTAAAGCTTGTGCCAGAACAGTATGTTGGGAACGATGTCCCGTTCGCCAGCCACCTCCGTGAAAAAACAATAAAGACTTGCGTGGTTTGGAATCTTGAGGACCATAAATGTCCAAGACCAATTTCCGAGCACCGATTTGCTTATAGACAATCGATTTAGCTTTCGGCACTGTACCGAAAGTATATTCTGCTAAACGCAACGAAGGATCCGATTGCAATGCCGATTTCCAAGCTGAATAATTGGCAAAAGAGGTATCGGGAATACCCGTAACTCCTTTGGTATTTTGGGCCAACAAACCCTGACAAATAAACAGTAGTATGATTCCTATCTTGCGCATATTTTATAAAGACGAGAAATCGAATTTTATAATCATTCTTGTTAACTTGGACATTCAAACCTGAAATTATGAAAACAGTTCGTGTACTCGTTGTGGGGTGTGGAAACATGGGAGCTTCGCATGCGACAGCCTATCACCATTCTCCTGACTATGAAATTTGTGGCCTTGTGTCGCCGGGTAAAAGCAAGGAAACCTTGAATAATAAATTAGGAGGAAAATACCCCCTATTCAATGAATATTCGGCCGCATTAGCGGAGACAAAACCTGATGCGGTATGTATCTCTACGTATCCAGACACACACGAAGCTTATGCCATCGAAGCAATGGAAGCTGGCTGTCATGTGTTTATCGAAAAACCTATAGCAGATACCTTAGCGGGTGCCATTCGCGTGGCGGACGTGGCGAAGAAAACAGGCAAAAAACTGGTAGTCGGATATATTTTACGCCATCACCCCTCTTGGATTAAGTTCATTGAAGTTGCCAAAGAAATGGGGAAACCCTTGGTGATGCGCATGAATTTGAACCAACAATCCCATGGCTATATGTGGGATGTGCATCGTAATTTGATGAATAGCCTAAGTCCTATCGTTGATTGTGGCGTACATTACATCGATGTCATGTGCCAAATGACACGCTCGAAACCGATTCGAGTTTCTGCGATAGGCGCACGAATGACGGAAGATATTCCAACAGGCAATTACAATTACGGGCAATTGCAAATTCATTTTGAAGATGGTTCCGTGGGTTGGTATGAAGCCGGTTGGGGCCCCATGATTTCTCAAACGGCCTATTTTGTCAAAGACGTTTTCGGCCCGAAAGGCTCCGTTTCCATTGTTGCACAAAATGCGAGTGGAGAAGGGAAATCCGATTCCGTGGAATCACATACGAAAACCGAATCGCTTCGTGTGCATCATGCCGACATTAATGTGGAGAATGAATTCACTCGTGCCGATGAATGGATAAATCTGACTGATGAACCCGATCATCAAGGTTTATGCGACCGAGAGCAGGCCTATTTCCTACATGCTATTCAGGCGGATGTTGATCTAACAGATCATGTGGAAGACGCTGTGAACAGTTTGAGAATCGCCTTCGCTTGCGATGAATCGGTGAGAACGGGGAAAATGGTGGTGATTTAGCAGTCGTCAGTCACTAGTCGCTAGCTGAAAGAGGAGAGCCTATTTATAAAAACGCTCAGCCTCAGGACTATCAACTGACGACTAGTGACTGATGACTAGCGACTGACGACTAGCGACTAGTGACAGACGACTAGCGACTATTTCAAATACCTCGCCAACCAATCCCCTATCTCTTGATAATGAAACTTTGAATTATCCGGATTTAAGATCCAGTGATTCTCACCCGGGAAGACGATTAATTTACTTGGAATTTTTAATCGCTGGTGGATACTCCAGTTTTCCAAGGTATTGTTGATCGGCACGCGAAAGTCATTCTCACCTACCGTTAACAACATAGGTGTCTTGAAATTCGCGGCAAATCGCATCGGATTTTGTTCCTTCCAGGTTTTGGTAGGCACCCAAGGAGCTCCCCCATTCATCAATTCCCTACCCCAAATCACATCAGAAGTACCCCATTGGGCCTCTGAATTCACTAAACCTGCGTGGGAAATTAAACATTTAAAATGCGAAGTGGTCGCCTGCATCCAGTTGGCCAAATGCCCTCCATAAGATGCTCCCCCAGCAGCTTGTCGGGAAGCATCAATAAACGAATACCGCTTTATCGCATCTGCAGCTGCCTCCAAGATTTCATTACCAGGACCTTTGAAGGGATCAAATTGGATATCTTGCGCGAATTTTTCACCATAGCCCACGGAACCCGTATAATCGGTCATCACAATCACGTATCCCGGAGCGCCTAACACATAGGGATTCCAACGGTACCCAAACACATCTTTAAATGAACTCGCTGGACCACCATGCATCAGCACAAACAATGGATATTTCTTCGAGGCATCAAAGCCCGCTGGCTTCAGCATAAAACTCCGAATCATTTTACCTCGGGATGTTTTTGTCCAAAACACCTCGGCTTTGGGTAAATCCAATCGAGCCAAAGCAGCATCATTCGCTTTCGAAATAGCGATACATTTTCCCGCATTCCAAACAAATACTTCTGCTGGCATAGCCATATTTTGGTCATTGTAAGCCACCACATTACCCGCGACAGATAATCCCGTAATGGACCCATCCTGACCGCCAAAAAGAGAAGCGACCCCCCCTTTTTCAATCGAAATTTGAATGGCGCGATCTACTCCTTGATCTTCAATACTTGCATAAATTGAATTTCCCGATACTTCCCAGTCATTGATTGGACGATCAAGTCCGATCGCCAATTCCGTCTTCCCATCCATGCTTGGATAGGCAAAACGGTATAAATGATCCAAATAGTAGATTTTATTGCCATTCGTATGACCCGTTGCAATCAAATACTTTCCATCCTCGGAGCATTGTACCTTCGAATAATCAGCATCATCTTTTAATAATTTTTCGGGACCACCCGAGGTAGAAACCGAATAGATGTAAGAGTTCGCCGACTGATATGCGGTCGTATTATACGCTGTGGTAGCCGTGAAGATAATTTGAGAGGCATCAGGGCTAAAGGAAAAAGAACCTAATCGGAAACCCTTCGATTCCACTAAACTCACCTTGGAAAATAGATTGACAGGATTGGGTTTCGCTGCCGTTAAATCCAACACATATATATGCGATTGCTTGTCAACCAACCAACTGTCCCAATAGCGAATTGGAAAGGAAGTATAAACACGCGCTTTTGTCTTGATCTTCTTCTTTTCCTCTGCCATTTTTTTACTCAATGAATCCGTAAACGCGCTAGCGTATACGCGTGATGTAAAGGCAATCAATCGACCATCGGTGCTAATTTTAGGACTCGAAACACCGGTAGACAAATTAGTCATCCGCTGAGCCTCCCCACCGGATTCCAAACTCAATTGATATAATTGGGCTACTTCATCTCCTTCTCTTTTTGCGGTAAAATAGATTTGATGTTTGGTGGGATGCCAAAAATAGGCTTCCTCACCTCCCTTGGAATTCGTGATTTTACGTGGTTCCGAAGACCCATCGGCTGCAGCTAACCACAAATCCGATGATTGTTCTTCAGGATTATAGGACGTTTCCGTCCGACTGAATACTACCCATTTCCCAGATGGGCTCAAGGCAGATACACCGATTTTTTTCAACATCCACATACTTTCATGTGACATGGCGGGTTTCTGGGCAAAAGAAACAAAACTGCCAACAAATAGAATAAGGAGTAGGATTTTTTTCATCATAAACATTTTGTGTCGTAAATTAGTTATTTCTACTTCATCTAAATATACTCATGAGAAAAAATTACATTCTTTTAAGTTTGATGGCTTGGGGATTGTCGACCCAAGCGCTACAAGCACAAACGCCAGCAAAATTTATCGACCGAGCCAACATGAATACATCCGTAAAACCGGGTGACGATTTCGTTCAATATTCGAACGGAACATGGTTGAAAAATACCGAAATTCCAGCCAAAGAAACCCGTTGGGGAAGCTTTAATCAATTACGGGATTTCAATATTAATGCCGTAAAATCCATTTTGGAAGGATTAAAAAACTCCACCGCAGCGCCCGGTTCCGTAGAAAGACGTGTTGCAGATTTTTATGCTGCGGCCATGGATAGCTTGCGTATTGAATCTTTAGGTTACCAACCGATTCAAGCCGATTTACAGCAGATCAACAACATTCAATTTAAGTCACAGATCGTGACAGAAATTGCGCGCATGCGCAAGACAGGTGCAGGGTCTCCACTTTTTAGTTTTTACGTCGGCCAAGATCGTAAGCAAGTGGAGAAAATGGTTCCCCAACTAGGCCAAGGGGGTACTTCTTTGCCAGATCGCGACTTATACTTGAAATCGGATGCACGTAGTCTTAAGATCCAAGAAGGATTTAAAACCTATGTAGCGACGCTTTTCCAATTGATTGGAAGCTCGCAAGCAGATGCCAAGGCGAAAGCTGAAAACGTTTTCCAATTGGAAAAGAAATTAGCCGAGGCACAAATGGCACGTGTCGACATGCGTGATCCGTATAAGACATATAACAAATTTACATTTGCGGATTTCAATCAGAAAACTCCGGCATTCAACTGGGCAATCACTTTCCAAGACTTTGGTACGACTGCACCAGATTCGATATTAGTATCAGCACCTAAATTCTTTGAAGTAGCGAATAAGCTTTTGATTGAAACACCGATAGATACTTGGAAGACTTATTTGACCTGGAACCTATTAAAAGGTTCAGCGAATTACTTGAGCTCACCATTTGTACAAGCTAGCTTTAGCTTTAATCAAATTGTGAGTGGACAAAAGGTTCAAACGCCTCGTTGGCAACGAATGTCATCTTTGACAGATGGTGTAATTGGTGAATTATTAGGCCAAATCTACGTAGCGAAATATTTCAAACCCGAAGCCAAGGTTCGTATGACGGAATTGGTGGCTAACCTGCGTAAAGCATTCGAAATTCGCATCAACCGCTTGGATTGGATGAGCGCAGGGACCAAACAAAAAGCATTGGCCAAATTATATGCGTTCACACCAAAAATCGGATATCCCGATAAGTGGAAGGATTACGAAGGTTTAGAGATTTCCGCTAATTCCTTCTATAAAAACATGCGCAATGCAGGAGCCTGGGGATTCCAGGAGAACATTAGCCAGATCGGCAAGCCAGTAGACCGTAGCCGTTGGGGCATGACACCGCCAACCGTGAACGCCTATTACAGCCCCGTAATGAATGAGATCGTATTTCCAGCAGGAATCTTACAATTCCCATTCTTCGATGCGAAGGCGGATGATGCCATCAATTACGGTGGAATTGGGGCAGTGATTGGACACGAGATGTCACATGGATTTGATGATTCGGGAAGCCAATACGATAAGGATGGTACACTTCGCAACTGGTGGACGAAAGAAGATTTAGCCAAATTTAAGGCTAAAACCGAGCAACTAGGCAAGCAATTTGATGCTTACACAGTTTTAGACACGATTCATGTGAATGGCAAATTAACGATGGGCGAAAACATCGGTGATTTAGGAGGTTTAAATATGGCTTACGAGGCGTTCAAAATGACCAAGCAAGGAAAATCATCTACCAAAATTGATGGATTTACACCAGACCAACGATTCTTCTTGGCATGGGCACAAGTTTGGCGCGCTAAAACACTTCCGGAAACGGCAGCGAATTTAGTACAAACAGACCCACATTCACCAGCAGAATATCGGACGATTGGGGCCCCTGTAAATATGGATGCCTGGTACAAAGCCTTCAATGTAAAACCGGGGGATAAATTATATAAGAAACCCGAGGACCGAATTAAGATTTGGTAGTATTAGACGTTAGACGTTATAGGTAAAGAAGCGACACTTCGAGTCTACCCATGAGAACCCAGTGAGCAATCGCTGGGTTTTTTTTCCGTGTCTATCTAGAAATGCAATACTTCGCTCTACCTAAAAGAGCCTAATCAGTAATTCCTGGGCTACTTTTTCACATTTCTATATAGCGAAGTAATAACTTCGAGTCCTCAAACTGTATGATAACTTTAGGCTTCTGACAAGGCTTTACTATCCCAAAAATCAGAGATTTATAAAAACAAAAAAGCCCAAGGAAATAACCTTGGGCTTTTGATTTGAAAAGGCGAAGAATCGCGCCTCTGCTAAATAAATTTATTTTCCAATGCTAGGATTGGTTTGTACCTCGGCCAATGGAATTCCATAGATATAACGTGGATCAGATGGCTGAATCGTTGCACCAGCACCGAAAGACACCATGGGCTCACCACGACGTGTTACATCATTCGCACGGAAACCTTCTGCCAAGAATTCAATCCGACGTTCGGTTAAGATTGCTTTGATTACATCTGCTTTCGTATCCAATGCAGGGAATACATATGAAGCATCTGAACGACCGTGAACAGCTTTCAATAAAGCAATAGCACGTGTTAAATTTCCTGTTTCAGCTTCAGCTTCAGCCAGGTTTAACAATACTTCAGCATAACGAATGTTAGGCACAAAATCTACATAAGGAGATACGCCACTGAACTTCGTAGATGATGGGAACTTAGCAACAGCAGTTGTAGCGACAGTCAACTTTGTTTTACGATCATCCGTTGCCGCAAATTGTGGATTATTATAAATACCGATTGAACCTGTATTTAAATAATATTCCACGTTACCTGCATTGAAATAGTATCCCAACTGATTCTGCGTTCCTGGAGCGTTTGTCGCATCCATAGGGAAAGAGAAAATCGACTCAGTCGTTGTGTAAGGGGCTTTAAATACAGCAGAAACATCTGCTTGTAAAGCATGTGCAACGCGAGCTGATGATTTGAATGGAGCAGTAGCTGAAACGATTTTATTCGCATCAGCAATAACACCTGCATAATCACCCATAGCCAATTTTACACGTGTTTTTAATGCAATCGCCGTGTTTTTGTGTGCACGCGTTGTATTTAACAAGGCAGTACCGTATGAATCAGGCAATTCATTTTCAGCATCATTCAAATCAGATAACACTTGAGCATAAATTTGCGCAACTGTACTCCGTGGCATATCATTATCAGCTGAAGACACAGAACCTTTCAAACGTAATGGCAAACCTGCCGAAGCACCTTTATCCAAAATATATGGCTTGGCAAAATATTGAACCAAAGAAAAATACGTTAATGCACGTAAAAACTTTGCTTCTCCACGGTAATTAGCGGCCAAAGTAGAAGAAACCGCATTTGGATTAGCAGCCAAACCCTCTAAGAACAAATTCGTACGGTTAATTGTCAAGTAACCCTGTACCCAAAAATTCGCTAAATACGAATCGGATGGATCTTGATTTCCCTGATAAGTAGAATAACCCGTCACGGAGTTCGTTGTACGGTTAACCCAATCTTCGCCACGAATATCGTTATAGATCAAATAACGACCTCCAAACAAGCTACCACTTTTCGCAGAGCCATATAAACCATTAACTTGGGAAAGGACACGAGCCGGTGTATTAAATACCGTTGCATCAGACAAATCCAATTCCGGAACTGCATTAAGGAATTCCTTATTACAAGAGGAAACGGTCATCGCAAGAGCGATAGACAAGATTCCCAATTTATTTGTGAATAATTTCATTTTCTATATCTGTTAAAATTACAAACCAATATTAATACCAAATGTAAATGAACGACCTTGAGGAATTGAGTTACGCTCAATACCAGATGCAAGGTTAGAATCTCCATTTGAAGAAATTTCAGGGTCTACGCCAGTGTAAGCTGTTAATAACCATAGATTATTTGCTTGTGCATAAACACGGATGCTTGAGATTCCAATTGAGGTTAAGTTCGTAGGAACTTTATAACCTAAGGTTGCTGTTTGCAAACGTAAGAAATCACCTTTTTGAACATTGGCATCAATTAAGAAAGATGAACCATTGGATACGTTATCACCATAAACAGCTTTAGGAATGTCTGTTACCTGACCTGGAGTCTTCCAAGAATTCAACACATCTACCGAGTTGTTCCAAACACGTTGGTCGCGTAAACCAGCTTGTGATCCGTTGTAAATATAATTTCCGCCGGAGAACGTGAAATTCACACCTAGATCAAAACCTTTGTAACGGAAGGTGTTATTAAAACCGCCATAGAAAGTAGGCAATGTGTTTCCTAGAATTTGTTGCTCAGAGGAAGGAGATGTTGTAGCCTTGCCATCCAATGTTGTCCAAGCCAAAGCTCCACCTAAGTGCTGATATTGAACTTTTGTTCCATCACGTTTGATGTAGATACGACGTCCATTCTCTGGGTTAACACCTGCAGTCTTAACACCATAAATTTGTGCAGCTGAATAACCTACTTTCGTAATAGATGTCACTTCTAGACCTGAAGTCGCTGTTAAAATTGGAGTATTAGCATCAACCAATGAAGTGACCATGTTTTCGTTCGTAGCAAAGTTTAAATTAGTCGTCCATACAAATCCATTGTTGTTGATAGGCGTTGCAGTAACTGCTAATTCATAACCTTTGTTATACATCGAACCTACGTTCGCCAAGATTGAGTTACCTGGAATACCTTTTGAAGGTGCTTGAGGAACATTCAAAATCAAGTTGTTGATATCCTTGTAGTAGTAATTTGCTTCCACTTGGATTCGATCATTTAAGAAGCTAACATCTAAACCGACGTTCGTTTGTGCAGAAGTTTCCCACTTCAAGTCTTTATTACCCGCTTGGTTGAATGACAAAGTTGGAGCTGCTCCATATAGCCCTGATCCAAAAGTTGAGTATGAACCATAAGCATTAGGTACGTTACCATTACCAACTTTACCATAACTAGCCTTCAAACGTACGTTGGAAACCTTATTTCCCAAGTTAAGATTCTTAAAAAACTCTTCCTCTGAAATTGTCCAACCTAGCGATGCTCCACCAAAATCTCCCCAACGGTTTTCTGCAGATAATGCCGAATTACCATCGCGACGGTAGTTGGCACTTACGAAATACTTACCAGCATAATTATACGAGAAACTACCTAAGTATGCTTCATAAGCAACCTGATAGATACCGTTACCCGCAGCTAAGTTCGTACCGAAATTTCCTTGGAAATCCGTAAAGAAAAAATCCGCCAATGTTTGACGTTGAGCTCCCCAGTTCAATACACGTGTTTTTTGAACATCTGAACCAGCAATTAAAGAGAAATTATGCTTTTCAGCTAAAGTAACATTGTATTGCAATGTATTAATCCAGTTCCAGTTATCTGATTTCGCAGTGTTATTATAAGCATCACCACCAGCTGACCAGCCATCACCATTGTATGGGTTAAAGAAACGAAGGTTTTCTGTATTTCGACGATCCCATGAATAGCTTGTTTTAGCAGTCAAACCCTCCATCAATCGGAACTCAGCACCTAAATTGGCGATTAAACGTGTGTTTTCAGATGTAATTTTATCTAAATCACGCACAACAGCTGGATTTGGAAACTGCGCTGGCAATAAGTTATTCATACGACCTAAGGTATTATTTTCTAAGTTGTATGACCCATCTGCTTTATAAGCTGGAAGGTTAGGAACCTGCGCAACAGCAATACGACCCAAACCAGACGTATTAAATGCACCACCGGCATTTGAACCAGACATAGGTGCCTTGTTGAACGTATTTGAGTAATTGAAATTAGCCGTCAATTTCAACCATTTTGTAGCTTGATGGTCCATGTTGAAACGACCTGAACGACGCTGGAAGCTATTACTTCTTAAGAAACCATCTTGATCCGAGAAACCTGCAGAAAAATAGTAATTGGTTTTATCCGTTCCACCATTAATGGTCAAGTTGTGATTTTGAGAGACAGCTGTTTGGTAAACTTCTTTGTACCAATCAGTATCGATCAATGACCCATCCGCATTGTAATTTGGCAAGAATGATTTGTTCTCCGCATTACGTGCAGAGGCAGCAATTGCATTGGGGTTCATCGCTAATGCATTCGCAATCGCACCATTTTTGTGGTCCATGTATTGTTGTGCATTCAAGACATCCGGTAAACGAACTGCCTCAGAAATGCCAGCCCAAGAATCAATGGAAACTTTTGCTTTGCCAGACTTACCACGTTTTGTCGTGATTAACAAGACCCCAGCACCCGCACGAGAACCGTAAATTGCAGCTGAAGCAGCATCTTTCAAAACATCAATTGACTCAATATCTGAAGGGTTAATATCTGCTAAAGGGTTATTTGTTGTTGAGTTTGCAGATACGTTATCCGTAGAAATAGGAATACCATCAATAACAACCAAAGGAAATGAGCTTAATGAAAGTGAGCTCAAACCACGTACACGAATGACAGGTGGGTTGTTCAACAAACCGTTTGGTTGTGTGATATTAACACCTGCAGCCTGACCAGTCAAACCTTGTGAGAAAGATTGAACAGGACGCTCAGCAATTGTTGCCGCTTTGACGGTAGATGCAGCACCTGTAAATTCTTGACGCTTTTTGGTTCCATAACCAACCACAACTACTTCAGATAATTGTTGGTTGTCCGCTTGCAATTGCACATCAATCACACTGCGAGAACCTACAGAAACAGTTTGAGAATTATAACCTACAAAAGAGAACACAAGGCTTACACCGTCTGCAACTGCAATTTTATAAGTTCCATCAGCTGCGGTGCTCGTTCCTTTTGCAGACCCCTTTGCACTGACACTAACGCCCGGCATACCACTTCCATCTTCTGATGATGTGACTTTACCGGTAACTTGCCTTGTTTGGGCGAATAATGTGCTTACAACAGCCATCATCAACACCCAGGATAGTACTAGTTTTTTCATGTTGTTTAGTTTAATGAATGAATTAGAATTCGAAAATTAAAACTTTAAACCTGAAAAACAGACAATTGTTTATAAAAATTTGTTATTATTTACATAAAGCAAAATAAAATTTGGCAATAAAAAAGGGCGACCCAATGGACCGCCCTTTGATAAATCAACGTATGATTGATTAGTTCTTATCCCAGAACAATTTCGTTGTAACAACATCTCCACCAATTGCAGAAGCTGCAGCTGTGTAGTTTGTACCGTTCAATGTTTGCTCGGTATTCGGATATGTTAAACGAGTAGGGAATCCAGACTTCGCGTTAATAGGAGTCGAAATTTTAGGTTGGTCAAGACGACGAATCTCTGTCCAAGTCTCATAAGGACGATTGTATAATGCAATCCACTTTTGAGTACCAATTTTTTGTTTCCAATCTCCAGCTGCAGTTGTATACGCTACATCAGGTTGAGCTAAATAATCAGCTGCTTGTGCAGCAGTTCCACCCCAATATAAAATAGAAGCAGTAATTGCATTATTGTAGTGAGACTCAGCAGTACCTGAAACGTTAAATCCTCTTTCTTTAGCTTCAGCGCGCAAGAATTCAGTTTCAACATAGTCAGCTAATACGTAAGGAGCATCCGCAGCGATAACTTTCGCGCCAGCACGAGAGAAATCTACATACGTATTCACTTTTCCTACGATACCACCTGCATATTTACCTCCGTTGTTTGTAGAGAAGTAAGAACCCGTACGTGGGTCATTCCATCCTAGCAATTTATCCATTAAGTCTTTCGCAGCAATGTAATCTTGACGACCACCTAAAACGATATCAACGTGTAATGGATTTTGGTTTGGAGATGCAGAAAGATAAGTAAACAAACCATTGTCAGAAGCAGCGGAGATTGCACCAGCATCAGAGGCCTCAACTGCCGACTTAGCAGCAGATGCGTCTACATCAGCTAATACCATACCTAACTTCATACGAAGTGTGTTCGCAAATTTTGCCCATTTAGAAACAGATCCTTTGTAAACTACATCTTCAGATGCCGTAAATCCAGGACCAGAAGCGTCTAACTTAGCGATGTCATTGTTCAAACGAGCTAATAAATCTGCAGAAACAGTTTTAGCATCATCGTATTTAGGGAACAATTTCGCAGAATTCAATGCTTCTGTGTATGGAATGTTACCAAACGTGTTCACCAAGATAGAGAACGTGTAAACTTCCATGATATCCAAGATAGCTAATTTATTAGCTTTTTCTTTCGGCAACAAAGTTGCATCAGCATTGATTAAACGAGATGACTCACGTAAATCAGCTAAAACATCGCGGTACATTGCTGACCACCAAGTATTCGGAATTGCACGTGTAGCAAAATCGTACTGTGCTTCATCTTGATAAACCGCCATAGCCCATTGGCTAGTCGTAAAACGGAACACGTTTGTGTTCACACTCGCTGTCGCTAAAGTCCCAGAAAGGGATTTAACTGCACTTGAAAACAAAGTTGGCGCAGGAATAGACGCTGGCTTCTTTGTCTCAACATTTAATGAGGCTAGATCCTCTGTACAAGCCGTTGCAAGAAACAAAAGCGGTACAAAAACTAAAAATATTCTTTTCATCTGATTCAAAATTAAGGATGATTAAAACACTAATTTTACGTTAAAACCAATCGAACGAGTCGTTGGATACGCACCTGATTGATATCCTTGCAAGTTACCTGCAGATAAATTCTCCTCAGGATCTGAGTGTGGAAGGTTTTTGTGAATGATCCACAAATTGCGTCCAAATACAGACAAATCTACGCCTTTCACGCCACCTAATTTAGCTACGATTGAACGAGGTAATGAATACGTCAAATTCGCCTCACGTAACTTCACAAAACTTGCATCGTATACAAACGCATGTTGTGGGTTATAAGCATATCCATAAGTACCATACCAGTTTTCAACGCGGATATCATTTTTCGTTCCGTCAGCTTTTACACCTGGCATGATTACACCACCACCATTGGCAACTTCATCACGTGAAGGATTTCCTTTGTCGTTCAACAAAGCTGATTCTGCTAATACACCCGTCGCAGCACCATAGTACTGATCCAATGAGAATACAGAACCTCCTTGCTTAATATCGATCAAGAAGCTAAATGTAACATCCTTGTAACGGAATGAGTTATTCACACCACCAATCCAGTTTGGATTAACGTTACCGATATTATTCGTCGTTGTAGTCGTCATATCATAACGTCCATTCGCTTTCACTAACTTCTCGCCATTCAATAACTTCCACGTTCTACCTTTCAAGATACCGTAAGGCTCACCCACAGTTGCATTTAACGTAACACCTCCTTGGAATGAAGCTAACTGCAAGTTTTGGCTTTCATTGTAAAGACTTAACACCAAGTTACGGTTACGTGTAAAGTTCACATTTACGTTCCATGAGAAATCAGCAGTTTTAATTGGATTAGCATATAAGCTCAACTCAATACCCTTATTCTCAATGTTACCCGCATTTACATACGTTGAATTGAAACCCGTTGCCGTAGTAACAGCTGCTGGCATAATTTGATCCAATGTATTTGTATGATAGTAAGTCAAATCAAATCCGAAACGGTTTTGCATAAATGCCATCTCTAAACCAATCTCTTTTGAGATCGTTTGCTCTGGCTTCAAACCTGGATTGTTTTGCGTTCCTGGAACCGAGAATAAAATTGTCGAACCAAACGGAGCTGGTTGATCATATACGTTCTTGATTGAACCCCAAGGAGCATCATTACCTACCGTTGCGTAGTTAGCACGTAACTTACCTGAAGTCAACCATGGTAATTCTTGTAAGTGTTGAGAGAATACCCAGCTCAAAGAACCTGCATAGTATAAATACTTGTTATTCTCAACTGGTAAAGTAGATGATTGATCTTGACGAACGGTACCATCTAATGTTAAGAAATCCTTGTATGAAACAGTTCCTCCAGCGAATAAACCGAATACCTCACGTGGATTGTAAGACTCAGATGGAGCAGAAACCGTTCCTTTTGAGTTAGCAATCGAGTAAAGACCTGGTACGATCAAACCACCATTGGTGATTGCATAAATTGAACGGTTCAATGACTTACGCAAGTTAAGACCTGCTAAAGCTTTCACGTTCAAATCTTTCATCACATTCTTATCGAAATTCGCAATCAAGTCATAGTTAACCTCTTGGAAATGACGATCAAAAC
>JACCDY010929974.1_pt1 | contig 49507 bp, 42 predicted proteins | sample 7446391 | NCBI WGS metagenome assembly JACCDY01 (sample SAMN15323451, study PRJNA562643) | freshwater metagenome | isolation source: river surface water | place: USA:Blue River Watershed | collected 2017-08-18
ACGATCCGCGTCGACCTGTCACGCCCGGAGCGCCCGTCCGCTGGAGATGTCAGAAATCCAGATAGATCTCGGTGCGGCGGTTCACCTTGCGGCCGTCCGGGTTGTCCGCGCCAGTCTCCGTGACGTTGGGCCGGCGCGGCTGACTCGCCCCCTTGGCCACAGTGACGATCTGCCCGGCGTGCACACCGGAGGCGATCAGGAAATCCCTCACCACCTCGGCACGACGCATCGACAGGCCGTCGTTGTAGGCATCCGTACCCTTGGCGTCGGTATGACCGCTCAAGGTGAGCTTCTTCACCGGATCCGTCTTGAGAATCTGGGCGACGATTTCCAACTGCCGGCGCGTGCGCGGGCTGATCTCATCCTCATCAAAACCGAAATACAGAGCGAGCGTGTCGCCACCTTCCGGGTTCTTGACCAGCGGCGAGTAATACACATCCCCACCCGCCACCCGCTGGGCGTAATCAGCGAGCAGTTGATCGAGGTTGATTTCCGAAACCACCCACGCTGCGGGATCCCCCTGGCGGGCCAATGTCAGCGCAAACTGCGCGTTCTGAGTGCCATCCGCCGCCTCGACATTCGCCATGAAGCCGGCGAGATCCGCCCGCTGGAACATCGCCCGCACCGGCTTGTTCGCCCGCATCCGGTATTGCCCCTCCTCGAACAGGATGCACAAACCGGCGATCCGCGCATCGGTCACCTTGCCACCATCGACGAACTGGCGGGCCACTTCGAACTTCTGCGCCAACACCGCCTGCAGGAACGCCTCGGCCGCTGCCAGCGCGTCATCCCCGACAACCACCACCCCATCAGGCCCGGCCTCAGGTGCCACGGTGATCTTCTCAACCGTCCACTGCTCGCCATCACGCTTGAGATCCAGATACATCGTGCGCTTCTGATCGCCTTCACCGAACTCGATCGCCCAGCGCGTGCGCTTGTTCAACTCGAGCTCACCGACTTCGCGCACGCGCGCCTTGCGGCCGAGCGCCTTCTGCGCCGCGGCAAAATCCAGCAACTGCGCGAGCGCCTGCTCGTTGATGTCGCTGCCCAGCAACTTCGAAAACCGCACCATGTCGTCCTTTTCCAAGGCCTCGGCAATCGCATCCATCATCATCCCCGGGTTCTTGCGCAGGCCCGGAATATCGTCGTCCATGAAATCCTGGTTGCGGTCGACCGTCGACTTACGGCCGCCATCGCCCGAACCGTTATCAACCGGCCCTTGCGGCACCGGATCCTGCGGTGGCTTCGCCTCGCGCAGCTCGCGCGATCTGACCACCCAGATGATCAGGGCGATGACCGACAGCAGGATGCCGAGGGCCAGAAAGAAACAGGATGGCTTGAGACGACTCATAACGGCGGACATGCAGACCATAACGCAGGGTCCGTGCCAATGCGAGAATTCCCTTATTTCGCCGGCACGATCGGCAGCGTGACTTTCACCGACTCACCGGATCGGACCAGCCACAGCGAGGTTTCCCCCACGGTTGCTGAGGAAACCAACTGCAGGAAGAACTCGCCGGCACCGGTCACCCGCGCCCCGTTAAGCCCGACAATCAGGTCGCCACGACTCAGCACACCGGCCGCGAGACCCTCCGGGCTGAGCGAGGTGACGACCACCCCGCGATACCCGCGCATCCGCTCGGACACCGTCAAATCGCGAACCTCGATACCCATCGCATGCAGCACGCGCTTGACCAGTTGGGCCTCGGGCGATCCACCGTCCTCGGGATCCGCCAATCCCCCGGCATTCGGCACGCTCTCGGCGATCACCGCGGTCAATTCCAAGGTCTCCCCTTTGCGCCACACCTGGATCGGCACCGACTGGCCGATTTTGGTCGCCTGCACCATCGCGAACAACTGGTGCAATGTGAGGATCCGCTTGCCGTCATAGCTGATGATCACATCCCCCTGCCGCAACCCCGCCTTCTCCGCCGGCGAGTCGGGCGACACACCGACCACCACCGAGCCGACCGCACCCTCGTAGCGCAAAGCCGACCGCACCACCGGATCGAGATCCCGCATGTGCACCCCGAGAAACCCGCGCACCGGCTGGCCGCGCTCGAGGATCTGCACCATCGAATCGCGCGCATCATTGCTCGGGATCGAAAATCCAACACCCTGAAACCCCGGGTTCTCCTTGTCCGGCGAGTAGATCGCCACGTTGATGCCGATGATCTCACCACGCAGGTTGACCAATGGCCCGCCGGAATTGCCCGGGTTGATCGCGGCATCGGTCTGGAACAAATCGCGCTGACCGTCGGAAATCGACCGCTCCTTGGCAGAAATGATCCCTTGAGTGACGGTTTCACCAAGACCGAACGGATTGCCGACCGCAAACACCATCTGCCCGACCTGCACATCCGAGGAATCGCCCATCTTCAGTGGCGGGAAGGGCCCCTCGCCCTCGATGCGCAGCACTGCAATGTCGAGAAACTTGTCCTCACCGATCAGCCGCGCCGGCAACACCTTGCCACCGTGCAAGGTGACGCTGATCTTCTCCTGACCGGACACCACGTGATGGTTGGTGAGCACATGGCCCTCGCGGGTGACGATCACGCCCGACCCTTGGCCGGTGGCGGAGTAGCGCCGCATGTGGGTGCGCCCCCAGTAATCCATCACGCGTTGGTTCACCGAGGTCTCGGTGTTGATGCTGACCACCGACGGGATCACCGCCTTGGTCAGCTTGGCATACTCGTCATTCAAACGCGTCAACAACCCGACATCGGCCACATCCAGCGGCGCCTGGTCGGGCATCTGGAAGGCTTCCGGCCGGAATTGCCCGGAATCCCCCACCGGATCCCCACCGGGTCTCCATCCCAGCACCGTGCCGCCGCCAAGCCACATGCGCAGGCCAGTGACCACCAGAAAAGCAGCGGCAAAGACCAGCAACAGCGAGACCAATCGACGGAATGGGGAATACATGGCAGGCACGGGAAAGATGCCCCAGAATCGTGGATTTCCAAGCCCGGAAAATCCGGCCGCTGCTTGCCAGCTTCCCGCTTGGCCACCGGCAGCCGATGCGTTAGCCTGCCGGACATGCGCATCGCTGCCCTGTTTTTACCGATCCTGCTGCTCGCCCCCGCCGCCCATGGCGAATTCCTCACCGAGGCGAAACGCACCGAACTGATGGAAAAACTGACCCGGCTGCAGGAAGCCTCGCAACGCCAGACCGACGGCCGCTTTCAAAGCGCGATCAGAGCATACGAGCAGGCGATGTCCTCGAATGAGGCGGCCCTCGACCTCTACCTCAAGTGCATTGAAAAAGTGCGCTTCACCGACCAGCGCAAGGAGCCGAAGGAATTCCGCGACTGGAAGGAACAGAATGAAGCGAGCTACACCGACCCCGGCTTCAAGCTGGCGCTGCGCTACCAGCTGAAATGGCTGATGCTCTCACTGGAGGCGGCCTCGGAAAAACCCGACGTCGAGAGACTCACCGCCGAAGCCAGCAAGATGCTCACCACCATCTACGGCGACATCGATAAGGTGAATCACCAGTCGGCAACCCTCAAACAATCGGTCCTGTCCACGGTGTTCGCCCAGGCATACGGGGTGAACAAGATCAAGAGCGACTGGCCGGCCTCACCGATCGAACTGAATACGATCTACGAAAAAGTCATCCTGCCACCCTTGCGGCGGCCGAGCCGTCTGGCTGACTTGAATGCCGCTTGGGACCGCCGGATCCAACTGGAGGCGCTCGATGCCATCGAATGGTCCAATGGCAAGAACAACGGCGGCAGTCGCAAGGATCGTGAAAAGGAGCGCGAAATCCGCGAACAACAACGCGACGACCACGCGCTGCGGGAGGAGAAGTTCCAGACCGAGACCCGCCCGCTGCTGCTGTGGAAAAAGCAGTTGGACCTGTATGCCAGCGGCGACGAGCTGGGGGCCGCCAACCGGATGATCGAACACATCGGCACCTACGCCAACCACAGTTCCTGCCAGGAATGGCTGGAGCAGCTGCAGAAGCTGCTCAGCCCTCAGGCACCCGCGGCCCAACCTTGAATTCCCGGCACCGAGGCTTTACTTGCCCCCCGGCCTCGCCCATTCTCCCGCCCCGCTGCGACCGGGCACCCCCACGCCCGCCAGCCCCACGCCCTCATCCTGCCATGACCGCCGCCGAGATCCGTCAGTCGTTCCTCGATTTCTTCCGTGAGAAGCAGCACACCATCGTGCCCTCGGCCTCGCTGCTGCCGCAATCCCCCGGACTGCTGTTCACCAATGCCGGCATGAACCCGTTCGTGCCCTACTTCCTCGGCGTCGAAAAAGCCCCCTACGATCCGCCACGCGCCGCCGACACCCAGAAGTGCATCCGCGCCGGCGGCAAACACAACGACCTCGAGGACGTCGGCTACGACACCTACCACCACACGATGTTCGAGATGCTGGGGAACTGGTCCTTCGGCAACTACTTCAAAAAGGAGGCCATCGCCTGGGCTTGGGAACTCGTCGTCGAACGCTGGGGGCTTCCGGCCAACCGACTCTACGCGTCCGTCTACTCACCGAAACCCGGCGATCCCGGCGCATTCGACCAGGAAGCGTGGGACATCTGGGCGGAATTGTTCCGCGCCAAAGGCTGCGACCCCGCCATCCACATCGTCCATGGCAACGTGAAGGACAACTTCTGGATGATGGGCGAAACCGGCCCCTGCGGCCCCTGCTCGGAACTCCACGTCGACCTCACGCCAAACGGCGACTCGCAAGGGAAACTCGTCAACAACGACTCCGACCTCTGCATCGAGATCTGGAACCTCGTGTTCATCCAATACAACGCCGAAGCCGACGGCAGCTTCCGCGAACTGCCCGCCAAACACGTCGACACCGGCATGGGCTTCGAGCGCGCCTGCTCGATCATCCAGAACACCAAGGGCTTCACCGACTTCTCGCAAAAACCGTCGAACTACGCCACCGACGTCTTCACCCCGATCTTCCGCAAGTTGGAGGAGTTGAGCGGCAAATCCTACGTCAACATCTACCCAGCACCCGGCGCCGACCGCAGCGCGTTCTCGGAAGAGATGAAGGATGCCATCGCCTTCCGCGTCATCGCCGACCACCTGCGCACGCTGTCGTTCTCGATCGCCGACGGCATCCTGCCCGGCAACAACGGCCGCAACTACGTGTTGCGCCGCATCCTGCGCCGCGCCGTCCGCTACGGCCGCCAACTCGGGTTCTCCGGCGAAAAACCGTTCTTCGCCGCATTGGTGCCGACACTCGTCGCGGAAATGGGCAGCGTGTTCCCGGAACTCAAGAGCCGGCAAAGCACGATCGAACAAACGCTCTCGCAGGAGGAAACCAGCTTCAACCAGACGCTCGACCGCGGACTCAAACGCTTCGAGGAAGCACTCCTCAGCATCGAGAACCACCAACTCTCGGGCGACGTCGCCTTCCAACTCTACGACACCTTCGGCTTCCCGATCGACCTCACGGAACTGCTGTGCGCGGAACGCGGACTCAAACTGGACATGGCCCGCTTCGACAAGCTGATGGACCAACAACGGCAACAAGCGCAAGCCGCCCAGAAATCGTCGGTCGTCCGCGCACTCGACATCTCGACCGATGCCGTCACCAGCTTCGTCGGCTTCGAACACGACAGCTGCGAAGCTACCGTGCTGGAAATCCACCCGCAGGACGACGCGTTGTTCGTCATCACCGACAAGACGGTCTTCTACGCCGAAATGGGCGGCCAAACCGGCGACACCGGCACCCTGAGCCTGAATGGCGTCACGATTCCGGTGACGGGAGTGCAACAGATTGGAAAGGCAAGGGCGGTGATCATTTCTTCATCCACGATCCCCAATCCCCAATCCACAATCGCGCCGGGGACGAAGGTCACCTTGAACTTGGATGTTTCCCGCCGGCGCCCCATCGAAGCCCACCACACGGCCACCCACCTGCTCCACTGGGCCTTGCACGAAGTGGTGTCGAAGGACGCCGCCCAGCAAGGATCCTCGGTCGACGAGAACCGCCTGCGCTTCGACTTCAACAGCAGCGCCGTCACGCCGGTACAACTCGCCGCGATGGAGGAGAAGGTTAACAGCGCCATCAAGGCCGATGACACGGTCTCGTGGACCGAAGTCAAACACGCCGACATCAAGGGCCGCCCCGACATCATGCAGTTCTTCGGCGACAAGTACGGCGACATCGTGCGCGTCGTCCAAGTCGGTGGCAGCGCCAATCAACTCAACGGCTACTCGCAGGAACTCTGCGGCGGCACCCACGTCCGCCGCACCGGCGAGATCGGACTGTTCAAGATCAAGAGCGAAGGCGCCATCGCCTCCGGCGTCCGCCGCATCGAAGCCGTCTGCGGCGAAGCCGCCTGGGCCCACCTCAACGAAGCCGTCGAAAAATGGGACCACGAACTCAAGGCCGCCCGCGCCAAGCTCAAGGCCGCCAACGACAAACTCGCCGAACTCGGTGAAGCCGCGGTCACCGTGAATGATTTCCCGCACATCATGAGCGCCATGCTCGCGGAGCGCGCCGACATCGCCCAGATCAACGCCACCTTCGCCCACGGCCAACGCACGCTCGAGGAAACCCAGCAGGCGGCGATCGAAGCGGAAAAACGCATCAAGAAAATCCAATCGTCGCAAGCCGCCAAGCTCGCCGACGAAGCACTCGCCGAACTCATCGCCGCTGGCCGACCGATCGTCGCCAGCTTCGAGTCCGACGCCTCACTGCTGCAGGAACTGCAGAACGGCCTGAAGAAAAAGAATTTCGCCGGCCCCGCCCTGCTTGTGGTCGACGATGGCGAAAAACTCCACCTCGCCGTTCACTGCGGAGCGGATGCGCTCGCCGCCGGACTCAAGGCCGGCGACCTGCTGCGCGACCTCGCCGCCATCGCCGGCGGCAAAGGCGGCGGCAAACCGGATCAAGCACGCGGCGCCGCTCCCCAACGCGAACAACTCACCGCCATCCTGGCGAAGGCCAAAGAGCGGATGGGGGCGTGAACTTCGTGGTTGAACCACGAAAGCCACGAAAAGACACGAAAGCGAATTGGCAAGGCTGTGACTTCCATCACGGCCGGACAGGCCTGCGCAATTGCGTAATCATGTAGCCCGGTGTGAAGGGCTGCCTATGGTAGGGACGAGCGGCCCGCTCGTCCGTAGACAGTCTGTCACAGGCGTCAGGCGAATACGATCACTATACAGATAGCAGCTGGAAAAATAACGCCAAGATTATGTATGTCTTCATATGACTGAGTCAGCTAGCAGGTTCGAGATATAGATTAATAAATTTCTTACGAATCAGCTCATCAGCCACGTTCTGATTGCAGTAAAGAGCAGGGTACCATTTCATATCAGCTATCCCAAAAAAATCTGTCTTAGGCTCTGATAGCGGTCGGACTTTACGTTGTGCGACTATACTAGCCCCAGGCATCTTATGCTCGGAAAGCAAAGTAGTCCCCTTGTCATACTTGAAGTGTTGTCCGCAAAATATATCCATATCGATTAGCTCGTATGTCGATGGAGCGATAACCCACCATGTCCCGGGTGAACCAAGCGGCTCATGCCTTGGCCCATTTGCTGAAGGAATGTCTAGTGCATCATAGAATGTAACGCCTGTATAAGATTTGGATTGAATAAAGTCTTTGAATCCACTGGATACGACTGGCCAGTATGAAGTCACGGAATTTATATCACCACGACGCTTGCTATCACTTTTCCACTGGAAGCTGATTTCACCGGGCAGGTATCTTTTATGTGAAGTCCCTGTAGAGCTATCAAAAATCTCACATGTCGGGCATCGTCTCACATATGCAGAATAACTCTTTGATTTTCCTGCGTGATAAAATCTGTAATAATTCATGCGGATGAATGATCAATCTAAGGGACAGACCTTTAATCAAAAGTCGGCAGGATCTCAAGCCTTCAGTTAGGTGAAGCGACCTTGTCATCCATACGGCAGAGCTCAGCGGGGTGCATTTGACCCGAATTCAGTCACATTCGTCATTCGCAGACGCTTGATCGCCGAATAAAACTCAGCTCATGGGCACGGGTTACCGCTGTTGGGTTGATTCCATCTGCCTTTCCGCCGCTTCTCACACCCCAACCCGCAAATTTCTCAGGCTCCAGAGTTGCCCGGATGCGGGGCTCGCGGATCCTTTGAGCTTTCGCGCTCCATCTGGCCGCTTGGGACCGAATCGATCCCGGGCTTGATCAAAGACATCATTCACAAAAGCCCTGCTGCCAATCACCACCCCATCCGTGAAATAGCGGATCCGGCAATGCAGCATCGTCGCCATGGGCAAGTCCCCTTCCTTCGACTCCTGCCGCCTCACCTGTTTAGCGCTCATTCCCTTGCGCAGGGTCTTACCGGCCAGGCGACCATTGGCCGCCACCTCCTCCTTCACCTTCTCCTTGCCACCATGCAAGAGGAGTCGCCGGTAGGCTCGGGACACTTCCTGCCATGCATCGGCTGTGACCTGACCGCTATGGCACGTGGTCCAGGCACGGACAAGACCCTCTCGTGCCTTCTTGCCATTGCCCTTGGCTCCCCCACCCAGGGCTTCCCCATAGCTGCTCCAGCGGTAGTGGGCCGGATCCTTGACCATACCGGCCCGGGCGGGATTGAGATCAATGTAGGCTGCGATGGTCCGGGCGGCGGCCCCGTCCTCCACGATCACGCTCTTGTAGCGTTGCTCCCACAAAACACCTGATCGGTTACGACTGCGGTTGAACCAACTGCTGAAGCGCTGCAGCAACGACTTCATGAACTGGCTCAAGTCGTGCATCCGGTAGCTGTAGCGGGCGTGGAGTTCCCCAACCAAGGCCTCGTTGCCCATTTCCCGGGCCTGTTTGAGCTGGGTAGCCACTTCGGCGACATGGGCCTCGGAATACAAGCACGCCAATCGCTGCAGCAACTGGGCATCCGTCAGCCCACCCTCAGGCATCGGCGGCACCTCCAAGAGGATGTGGAAGTGGTTGGACATCACGCAATAGGCCAAAACCCGACAACCACTGAAGTTCTCCTGCATCCGCATCAAGGTGCGGAAACGTTCCCTCTCCAGATCCCCAAGGACAAATTGCCGATCCACCACCCGGGAAATCACATGGTAAATGGACGGCCGGACCAATGAATCCTTCCACGGCGCCAGGAACCTCGCTTGCCTCATGTGGACATATGAACACCTATCTAAAGATGTGTCAACTATATCTCTGATAACTTGTCTGTCCCTCTATTAGGATTGCTCTGACGAGCGAGCCTACAATCCCCGCGACCGTTTCAGCTCTTCACCAGGAAACATTCTTCGTCGAGCGAGCAACCCGAGGGCAACAATAAGCCACCTTCAGGTGCCGCCGGGCCATGGACGCGACCGTCGGCTCGGACCGACCATCCAGGTAGCAAGCGACCCCAGGTGCCGGGTTTCTTGCCGTGCTGAGGCTCGTATCCAGCGGCGATTTCGAGCGGGCTCGGCATCGACATCGCGATCACCCGGCCATCAACGGCTAGACACGGGTAGTGCTCCACGCCAGGCAGGAGCTGCAAGGCCTCCGATCCGAAATCATAAAAACAGACAGTCGCCCCATCACGCTCGTCCTCGATGTGACGACGCAACACGTCGCCACCCACCCACACCGCATCTTCCACCGGCGTGAACCAGTCGCGCACCTTCACTTCCACCCGCGCGAACTTCGCGAAGGCCACCAGCAGGCCGGGCATCTCCTGCCACACCGGATCCTCACGCAGCACATGGATCGGCACATGCGGCTGCAGCGCGTTGGTCATGCGCACCTGATGACCATTCAACCAAAAACGCCAACGATCGGTCTCGTCGAGTTGGCGGAAGCATTCACCCGCCGCATGCCACACACCCACCTCGCGCCGACCCCAGCGCGCAGGGTCCAGCGACACCGATAAGGCGTCAGCCGACGCTTCAAGCATGCCCTGCAACAAGCGCTTGCGGGTTGCCTCGCGCGGCGCGATCGGCTCGCCGAAACCGACTGATACCCGCAACTTGCCCAAGTAGGGCATCTTCGTGAAAAAGCGGTTCCTCTCGTAGGAGAAGATCGACCCCCAAGCGCCATCGACCCACACCGGCAGGATAGGATGACCCGCCTTGCGTGCGATCAATTCAAAACCCCGCTGCAAGGGGCACAAGCCACCGGTGCGCGTCAGTTGCCCTTCAGGGAAGAAACACACGGCCTCACCTTGCTGCAGTGCCTGGATGATCTCACGGATCGCCTCCAGGGGCTGATCACGCCGAATCAGCAGGGTGTCGAATACCGACGTGAACAAGCGCACCAGCGGTCGCCGTGCGTGGATTTCATCCATCACGAAGCGCATCGGCCGCGGACTGGCGACGGTCAACAGGAAGGCATCGGCGTAACTGACGTGGTTGGGCAACAACAACACCCCACCCTGCATCGGCACCCGCTCGGCATGGTTGGTGCGGATGCGATACAAAAACCGCATGCCGATCGTGCAGATCACCCGGATCACATCCGCGGGCAACATCCGCATGATGCCGAACGTAGCGACCAGACAGCAGATGGAGACAAACAACATCTGTCCGTGGATGCCGAACATCGGATCCCAACCCCAGAACGAGGTCATCTTCTCAAAGAACACCATCACCGCGACCGCCATGATGCCGGCCAGGCAGTCCTGCAGATTCACGGCCGACTGCAGTTCGCCGCGCTTTTCAGCCGGATAGCGGTCCTGCATCCAGGCATTCAAGGGGGCCAGGAACAAGGCAGAGGAAAACGCCAGCGCCGCCAGGAAGATCAGGAACAAGACGCCACCGGTCGGCACCCAGACGATGACCATCGCGAAGCAAGCCATCAGGATGCCCGCCACCGGCACCCAGCCGAGCTCGATGCGCTTGCGCAGCAGGAAGGAGGCGAACCCGAAACCACCCGCCATGCCCAGCGAGGCCGCCGCCATGTAGCCGGATGACAAACTGCCGAATCCCTCGCCGCCACCGGTCAGGTGCTTGGCCAGCTTGATCGACCACAGGTTGATGAACGCCGCAATGCCCCAGAAGAAGGCCACACCGAACGAAGCCTGACGCAAAGGACGGTCACTCCACAAGTCGCGCAAGCTGACGAAATGGCTGATCGCAAGCATGCCCGAAAACGGAACCTTCGCCTGCGCCGGCACCCGCGGGATGATCCACGCCAGCAACAAGGCCGGCAAAGCGGAAAGCGCCAGCAACACCAATGGCCCAAGCGCCGCCGCCCAAGCCACCTCGACCGTACCACCCATCGCCGTCAGACGACGATCAAACCACCAACCCGCCACGATCTGACCGACCAGGATCGCCAGCATCGCCGTCATCTGCTGGATACCGGTGGCGAATCCCAGATGCTTCGAGCCGACCAACTCCTTATTGATGCCCATCTTCGCCGGGCCGAAGAATGCCGACTGCACGGCCAGTGCGAAGAAACCCAGCAGCGCCGCTGTCAATTGATGGAAGAACACAGCCAACGCGATCCAGGTGAGGATGCCCAACTGCGCGATGGCAGCACCCAGCATCACATCACGCTTTGAATAGCGGTCACTCACCCAGCCGGCCAAAGGCGCGAACAATACGAATGGCAGGGCGATCATCACTCCGGCCGCATCCTCGACCGAAGCACCTAAAATCGAACAACCGACGGCGGCCCCTAGAGGAATGAGGACGAACTGCGCCATCTTGTCGTTGAACGCATTCTGCGTCTGCTGGACGATCATGCTCCAAAATCCCACCCACTGGCGACGGGACGGTTCCGCGTTCACTGGCTCTCCGCTCATTGAAGCGGCACCCTAGACCCCCAGAATGCATCCGGCAAGCCGCCGGACGTGCCAATTCACCCCGGTAGCAAAGATAGCGCGAATCCGCTCACTTCTTGAACAGGTCACCGATCCCCTTGACCGCATCCCCGGCCCCTTCGATCACCTTGTCGCCAGCCTCCTTGGCCTTGTCACCGGCCTCTCCAGCCGCATCGCCCACGCTCTTGATCACATCGCCCGCCACTTTCACTCCGCTCTTCAAGGCATCCAGCGAGCCGTCGTGCAGCGAGCCCATCACCTCCTTGGCCGCCTGACCGTAATTCATGCCCTCCGACTTGCCGCCAAGGTGGTGGCGCTCAATATCGGGCAGCACAAAGGTCGCCGTCGGCAGCACTCCCAGCTTGGTTCGCACCTGACCATTGGTCACCAACAGGTGCTCGATGATCACCTTCTTCGACGGCTTGTCCGCATCAGCATCCTTCTTGTCCCCGGCCCCGATCCGCTTGGTGAACGCATCCACATTCGCCAGCAACGATTTGAAATTATCCGTGCCGCTCTTCTTCTCATAGGTGATCAGCGGCCGATCGATCAGCAACTCCTCGATCACGATCGTATCGCTCCACAACGAACTCAGCTGCAGGTTGGCCCGCAAATCCCCGACTTCCATCAGGCTCGGGTTCGCGTAGCCCTTCGGGTTGCCGACATACAAGCCCTCGATGCGCACCGTGCCGCTGAACGGACGGATCGACACCTCCTGCAGCTTCACCTCCACACCGAGCACCTCCGGCCCCCACTTCTCCACCGCCTTCTGCGAAAAAGGACCCAGCCAGAAGACCAGCATGACGACCAGCGCCACCACCACCAGGATCAGAACCCCTGCAATCAGTCGGATGAACTTCTTCATGAGACACCCATCCCACCAAAATCCCGCCGCCGCAAGCAGCTTCAGCTGGCGACCGGAGGGGGGGCTGGAATCAGAATTAGACAAATCGGTAATACAAGTGCGATAGTATCATACACAGCACCCCGACAGCCATCCAGACTTTTGGTCTGGCAGACGAGCCGGATTTTGAACCAGCACCCCCCAGCTCACATGGCAAGAATCATTGGCAGCGCCACCCTGGAACCCGGCTTCCGCTATTCGTCCGAGGAAATCATCGCCGCCGCCGACCGCCAATGGTGCAGGCAAATGGATGAAGTCACCCGCCGCAAAGCACTGATGATCCTGCAGGGAGCCCAGATCGAACAACGCAGCTCGGTCATTCCCATTGAGGAGGTGTTCACCACCACCAGCTTCCAGGAGAAGAACGACCTCTACATTCGCACCATGATCGATCTCGGCACCCGGGTGCTTGAAAAAGCACTGCAGCAATGCGAGATCGACGCGCGCCAAATCGATCACCTGATAACCACCAGCTGCACTGGCTACATGATTCCATCGGTCGATGCCTACATCGTCAATCGGCTCGGCATGCGTCAGGACATCATCCGGTTGCCGGTCACTGAAATGGGTTGTGCCGGCGGCACCTCGGCACTGATCTACGCCAGCCACTACCTCAAGGCCAATCCAAGCCATACCGTTGCCATCGTTTCGGTGGAAACCCCGAGCCTCACCTTCCAGGAACACGATTACAGCATGGAGAACATCGTCAGCACCGCCATCTTCGCCGATGGCGCGGCCTGTGTCATCCTGACCGGCGCACAGACGCCGACCCGACGCGGCACCGCACCGGTCATCACCGACAGCGCAATGTACCATTTTCCTGACCAAACGCACCTGATGGGATATGACCTGAGGAATAGCGGTCTCAAGATCATCCTCGATCGCGATGTTCCCTCACAGATCGAGCAGCACTTCCCCGACATCCTGCTGCCATTCCTCTCCAGAAACCACCTGCAGCCGCAAGATATCCAACATTATCTGTTCCACCCCGGAGGCAAGAAAATCATCCAGATGGTTCGGGACTACGTTGCCCGATTCAACAAGGACATCAGCGACTCCCTTGAGGTGCTGCGCCTGCATGGCAACATGAGCTCGGCCACGATCCTCCATATCCTCGATCGCTTCCTCAGACGGACGCTGCCAGCCGGCGAACTCGGCTACATGCTGGCATTCGGCCCCGGTTTCATGGCGCAAAGCCTGCTGCTGGAATGGCAGGACTAAACCAACACCCCATGAGCGGCATTCCCCATTGCGAGCCCACCTACGACGCCATCATCGTCGGTGCCGGCCCCGCCGGCTCTTATGCCGCAGCCAAACTCGCCGCAACCGGCCGCCGTGTGTTACTGCTCGATTCGCGACCACATCCCGGACGCAAGGTCTGCGGCGAATACCTCTGCCCTTCAGCTGTCGCCCTACTCAGGAAGGACGACCTGCTCGAAACCCTCACGGCTGGATTCCCAGCCATCAAGGGCATGCGCATGGCCGCTCCCGACAGCGCGCCCTTGAGCTGCCACTTCCCAACCCATCACCAAACCCACTACGGACTGGCGGTGAACCGCCAACTCTTCGATCAACGTCTGCAGGACCTCGCCCGCATGCGCGGTGCCATCCTGCTGACAGGCTGCCGCATCCAGTCGATCACCCGCGTCGCCAGCGGCTGGCAACTGCAGGATGCCGCTGGCCGGTGGCATCATGGACGAATCCTCATCGGCGCAGACGGCCGCAACTCGCGCGTTGCCCGGGAGCTGGGTCTTCGGGCGAAAACCGACAATCGCCGTGTCGCCCTGCACTGCCATGTGCAGTCAACAACACCGAACCAACGGCTCGGCGAAATGCATGTCTTCAGCGACGGCGCCTACATCGGCATCGATCCCACCGGCGACTACGAACTCAATCTCAGTTTGGTTTGTGACGCAGCGATCTTCAAGGCATTCGACTCCACCGCCGCCACATTCAACCATTACCTGCAGCAATCCACGGACTTGCGCGCTCGCATCAGCCCTATTCCAAAAGAAGCGCAACTAAGCACCGTGTGTCCGATCACCCAGCGGGTAAGAAAAATCAGCGGTCACGACTTCGCCCTTATCGGTGACGCTGCAGGATTCCTCGATCCGCTCACCGGAGAAGGCATGTTTCAGGCACTCTGGTCAGCAACAGCACTCTCGGAGGAATTGAGCCGGGCGGGGACATCCGAAGAAGCAGCTGCACTTCGCCGCTACAGCCGCCGCAAACAACGGCACTTCCTCCAAAAATCAATACTGAACCAACTGCTTCAACAACTCATTCGATGCCCGCGACTGATGCGCATTCTCGCCGGTTTCCTACGCGCCCGACCGGAGCGCGCCGACACATTCGTCGGCATCATCGGCAACAACTACCGCCCTCTGGAGGGCCTTTGCAAATTGATCACCACATGAACCCATGAAAACCCTCGCCATCCTCGCCGCCCTGCTTTGCCTCCCGCTCAAAGCCGCCGAACACACCGCAAAAATCCAACACAAGGACTATGACACGGCTCTCGAACACCGTGATCACATTCACTTCAAGATGGTAAGCACCAAACTCGGCATGATCAGCACAACATTCACGGGCGTGGTCAAGGAGTTCGGTGTGGCGTTCAAATCCAGCGGCAACACCCTCTACAACGGCAGCATCAACTTCAAGGTGGAGCAGATGGACACCGACCTCGGCGGTCGCAACAAAAAGATGCTGGACCTCTGCCTGCAGCACAAGAAGTTCCCCGAGATCAAGGTCGACTTCAGCCAGGCGAAACTCCAATTAGGGGCGGCTCCGCAGCTCATCAAGGGCAAGATGACTGTGCTCGGTGAATCATACCCGATTGAGGCAACCATGTCCGCCACACGCGATAAGGACGGCATCACCATCAAGGGCAACTCGGCGGTCGCGCTCAGCACACTCAAGATCCCGGACCCCTCCATCGCAATCGCCAGCGTGAAAGACCGCGTGGATCTTGAGTTCCAGGTCACGGTGAAGTGAACGACCTGCTGGCCGGGTCATTCACGAACCGCGCCGACCGATCAGAACCGGTACATCAGCCGCAGGGAGATCGTGGAGATCTCGGCGTTCACGTGCTGACCATCGATCCGGCTCTCGCCGTGCAGGCTGCGCAGCGAGTATTCAACACCCACGACCACCTCTTCGGTGAGTTTGTGGTCCAGTCCGACGCCCAGGTTGTAACCGTCCATCGTGGTTCCCAGCCCCATCTCATCATAGTGGCTGAAGGAGTAGCCGATGCTCGCGTAAGGCATCCAATCACCACAGGCGCGTCCAAGGCGTCCCTTGATGTCGAACAGGTCGTTGAAATGGTAGTCCGGCCAGTCTTCTTCCTCCATTTTACCCAGCTGGCCGGCAAACTCGAGACCATACACCACATAGTCCTTCTGCCAATTGTAGCCAAGCACGAGTCCTCCAAGATAGCACTCGTCGTTGAGATGGTATTCGCCGTCATCGGACCAATCGGTGGTGCCGAACGCAGTGGTGGCGATCAAGCCACCATACCACCCACTCCAGTCACTGGGGCTTGCAGCGGGTTGGGGTGCCACCTCACCGGCGGATGACCAGGCGGCGAACGACAGCAGAGCGGGAATCACTAGCAGCTTTTTCATAATCAGGGAATTCAGGGTTGCATCAGACCCCAAAAGGCCGGGATCAACGAATCGATAGATTGCACCACAGTGTGCCATCCCGCAAGCTGAAAGCAGTCGCTCACTTCACGCCGAAACTCAGGCGGGCCTTGGCTTCTGGGTCACTCTCCGCATCCGACCACCACTGGGCGACAAAGCCCTCATACCAGGGTTTCGAGTGCCCGCCGTCGCTCAAGACCAGTCCCGATTCACTGGTCGACTGGAAGAAGAACCTGCGACCCTCATAATAACTGAGCCGCATCTCCATGCTCTCGACGGCCGCCTTGCAGAGATCGGTGTCCTTCAATGCCCGCGCCTCATCCGTCTCCAGCTTCAGCCGGCTGCCATCCAGCCGCAACACCTCCAGATAATCGCCACGGGTGCGCTTGTCGAAGTCCCGTTGATCCTTCCTGCCCTCGATTTCCACCGCGCGGTAGACGTTCGGCATCATCAGTCGATAGGTGAAGCGCAGTGGATTGGTCTTGAGTTTCCCCGCATCCAGAACGCGACCACCGAGCGACACCACATCGCGCGACTGCTCGACGATCATTTCAAAGCGTGCCTCTCCCGTGCACTGGCCGGTGACCACCAGCCGCCGGATCTGGCGCGATGCCGGTTGAGCGGATTCCAGCGTCAACGCGTACACCTCCTTGAGCACGGTGTGGCCGTCCGGAAAGACCTCTTCAATGCCATAATGGATGCGGATCCGGTTCGCCAGCGCCACCGGGTCGCGGTCGCGTTGTTTGGGAATCAACCACATCTCCCCTTTCGCCTGCAGACAGAAATCGTAGCGCTGCCCCTCATGCACCGCGAAACAATCCTTCCACACGCGGTCCTTCTCCAGCGCCGGTAACTCCGCGCCCGCGATCGACGGCAACCACAGCAGGGATATGATGGAATATATGACTTTCATATCTCCACCAAACAACACCAGGTGCGCCCCGCCACCCAGTGACAAAATCAGAAACCAGCATCAGCGGACACCGCCCGCCTCAGAGGTAGCGGCACAGCCCGTCGACCGTGTCCGCATCCAGCGCATGCACCAAGGCCCTCACCAAGCGCAGCATCGCGAGGTGGTCGTTGATATCGATGATCGCATTGTGGGAATGGATGTAGCGGGCGGGCACGCCCAGCACCACCGTCGGCACACCTTCGTTCGCCTGATGGATCGCCCCGGCGTCGGTGCCGCCGCTGCGACGCACCGTCACCTGATGCGGGATCCCTTCGCGTTCAGCCACCTCGATGACCAGCGCGGCAAGCCGTGGATTGGCGATCGCCGTCGGATCGAACATCCGGATCTGCACGCCGCCGCCGAGGCGGCCCTGACAATCCGAGCGCGGCATGCCGGGCGCATCATCCGCCGGTGGTGCTTCAAGCACGATCGCGACATCCGGGCGCGCATGCACTGCCGCGGTGCGGGCACCACGCAGACCTACCTCCTCCTGCACCGTGCCGGCGAGGATCAACCGGTTCGGCAACGACTCAGCAGCCAACAACTGACCGGCCTGGATGACACCGGCCATTCCGCAGCGGTTATCAAACGCCTTGGCCATGAAATGACCGTCGCGCGCCATCGGTGTGAACACGGAAACCGGAGCCACCGGATCACCGAGTGAAATCCCCATCTCGCCAATCGCCATTTCGCGGCTGGCGGCACCGACGTCGACGTGCATCTGATCGATCGTCATCACCTGCCGGCGCTGGCCTTCGGGCAGCAGATGCGGCGGCCTGGATGCCACCACCCCGGTAATCTTGCGCCCGGAGCGCGTGAGGATCTCGACGCGTTGCGACAACAGCGTGTGCTCCCACCACCCGCCGACCGGCACCAACTGCAAAAAGCCGTCCGGACTGATGTTTTGAACCAGAAATCCCACCTCGTCCATGTGACCGGCCAACAGCACGCGTGGTCCGTCGCCAGCGAGTTCGCAGAAGACCGAACCATTGCGGTCGGTGGACAATTCACCGCACTCACCCAGCTCATCGACAAAAATCGCCCGCACCTCATCCTCGTGACCCGGCACCGAGTGGGCATTGGTCAATTCCTCCAGCAATGAAACCGCCTTTTCTCTCATGCGCGGATGCTGCCCCAGCCGGTCGCGCCTTCCAAGCGCCAACTTTTTGGCCCGACCGCCGCCATTCCAGGGCCCTGACCACCGTCCCGGGCGGCAATGGCCGGAAAATGTGCCGACTGACACACGACGGCTTGCCCTGCCGCCCCAGCCCGGTAGCCTCTTGAGGACCCGATGTCCGCTTCCTTCGTCCACCTCCACCTGCACACCGAATTCTCCCTGCTCGACGGGATGATCCGGACCAAGGAGTTGGCCGCCCGCGCCGCCGAACTCGGGATGCCGGCAGTGGCGATGACCGACCACGGCAACCTGTTCGGTGCCATCGAGTTTTACCAGAACTGCAAGAAGGCCGGCGTGAAGCCGATCTTCGGCTGCGAGATCTACCTCGCCCCGCAGTCGATGGAGGACAAGAAGGACCTGGTCGGCCGCAAACGGGCGACCCACATGACCCTGCTGGCCGAAACCAACGAGGGTTGGAAAAACCTGTCCAAGCTGGTCTCCAAAGGCCACCTCGAGGGACTCTACTACGGCAAGCCGCGGGTCGACCGCGACACCCTGCGCGAATTTTCGAAAGGGATCATCTGCCTGACCGGCTGCATCTCCGGCCCGGTCAACGAATGGCTACTCGCCGACGACGAGGAGAAAGCCCGCGAAACGATGGCGGAACTCGTCGACATCTACGGCAAGGAGAACGTCTACGTCGAAATCCACAACCACGGGATCGAACCGCAGCGCAAGGTCACCCCGGGACTGCTCAAGCTCGCCGCCGAATTCGGGCTCAAACCGGTCGCTGCCAACGACGTGCACTTCCTCAAGCGTGAGGACCACGAGGCGCACGACGTGATGATCTGCATCGGCACCGCCCGCCTGCTCATCGATGAGAACCGGATGCGCTACCCGCGCGAGGTCTACTTCAAGACCGCCGAGGAGATGCGCGAACTCTTCGCCGACATTCCCGGCGCCTGCGACGCCACCCTCGAGATCGCCGAACGCTGCAACGTCTCGTTCAATCTGGATTCCACCTCGTCGGAGAAATACCCGCAGTTCGGCACCCCCGACGGCTCGCCTCGCGAGGAATACCTGATGCGCGTCTGTCAGGAAGGGTTGGTCAAACGCTACGGCGCACAGAAGGCGCAGGACCCACAGATCCAGGAACGGCTGAAGTACGAGGTCGAAACGATCAACCACCTCGGCTTCGCCTCCTACTTCCTGATCACCGCCGACTTCATCCAGTGGGCGCGCGACAACGACATCCCGGTCGGCCCCGGCCGGGGATCGGCCGCCGGCTCGCTGGTCGCCTACGCGATGGGCATCACCAACATCTGCCCGCTCAAGTTCGGTCTGCTGTTCGAACGCTTCCTCAACCCGGAACGCGTCAGCCCGCCCGACGTCGACATCGACTTCTGCCAGTCGCGCCGCGCCGAGGTGATCGAATACGTCCGCCAGAAATACGGCGAGCGCAGCGTGTCACACATCATCACCTACGGCACCATGGGCGCCAAGAGCGTGCTCCGTGACGTCGCCCGCGTGATGGGCATCTCCTACGGCGATGCCGACCGCATCGCCAAGATGATCGAAGCGAAACCCGGCGTCTCGCTCAAAGGCGAATGGGAATCGAAGGCGGAACTGCGCGAACTGATCGAAGCATCCACCACCTACCAGGAGTTGTGGAACTACGCGCTGCGCTTGGAAGGTATCAACCGCAACGTCGGCATCCACGCCGCCGGCGTGGTGATCGGTGACCGCCCGCTCGACGAGCACGTCCCGCTCACCCGCGGCAACGAAGGTGAAGTCGTCACCCAGTATGACATGGGCGCCATCACCGAGGTCGGCCTGCTGAAGATGGACTTCCTCGGTCTGAAGAACCTCACGGTGATTCATGATGCCGTCGGCCACATCCACCGCCACAAGCCGGATTTCGATATAGAAAAAGTCCCGCTCGACAATCAGGCGACCTTCGACCTGCTCAACCGCGGTGAAACGATGGGCGTGTTCCAGTTGGAATCGGGCGGCATGGTCGAAACCTGCCGCAAGTACCAGATCGAGAAGATCGACGACATCATCGACCTGCTCGCGCTCTACCGACCGGGCGCGATGCAGTTCATCGACCAGATGATCGAGGTGAAGAAGGGCCGCAACAAACCGTTCTACGAGCACCCGCTGCTCGAACAGGTGTGCGGCAACACCTACGGCGTGATGATCTACCAGGAGCAGGTGCAGAATGCCGCCAAACTGCTCGCCGGCTACACGCTCGGCGGCGCCGACCTGCTGCGCCGCGCGATGGGCAAGAAGGACCCGAAGAAGATGGCCGAAGAGCGCAGCAAGTTCGTTGCCGGCGCCAAGGAGCACAACCAGATCGACGAAGCGCTCGCCAACAAGATCTTCGAGAAGATCGAGATGTTCGCCGGTTACGGTTTCAACAAGTCGCACTCGGCCTGCTACGGCCACATCTCGTATTGGACCGCCTACCTCAAGGCGAACCATCCGGTGGAATTCATGTCGGCCCTACTGTCGAACGAGATCCACAACACCGACAAGATCGGCGTCTTCGTTTCCGAGTGCCACCGCATGGGCATCGAGATCCTGCCGCCCGACCTCAACGCGTCGCAATTGCGCTTCGCTCCGGAAATCACCCTCAACGGCACCAAGGGCATCCGCTACGGTCTGGCGGCGATCAAGAACTGCGGTGAAGGCGCGATGGCCGCCGCCATCCTGGAACGCCAGGCCAACGGCAAGTTCAAGTCGATCGAGGATTTCTCGACCCGCCTCGATTCCAAGGTCGTCAACAAGCGCATCCTCGAGAACCTGGTCAAGGCCGGCGCACTCGACTGGACCGGCGAGACCCGCGCCGGCATGTTCCAACGGCTGGAACAAGTCGTCGCCTCCGCCTCCTCCGCCCAACGCGACAAGGCATCCGGCCAGACCTCGTTGTTCGGCGGCATCGATTTCACCCCGGCACCGGCGACCACCGCCACCCTCGAACGCGAACAAGTCGAGGAATGGAGCAAGGACGACCGCCTCGCCCATGAAAAGGAATTGCTCGGGTTCTACGTCACCGGTCACCCGCTCGACAAGTTCCGCGGCGTCATCGATTCCGCCCGCTACCAACGGCTCGGATTGATCGACGAACTGGAAATCGACAACCCGCGCGAACGGTTCTCGTTCGCCGGCATGATCCGCACCGTCACCGCCAAAATGACCAAGGCCGGCAAACCGTTCGGCATCCTCGAAGTCGAGGACTTCACCGGCAGCGCCGAAGTCATGCTGTGGGGCGAACAATTCATGCCCGCCCGCGACGCCGGCCTGCTTGAAGCCGGCAAGATCATCAAGATGAAGTGCGCGGTGCGCATCGACGACCGCGACCAACGGCGACGCCTCACCGGCTACGAGATCGCCGAACTCAAACCGAAGAAGGGATCATCAAAAACCAAAGGACCGCTCGAACTCACGCTGTGGACGACCCGCCACTGCGAGATCGATCTGATGGAAATCCACAACATCCTCAAGCAACACCCTGGCAAAACACCGGTGCTGCTCCACTTCCAGAACAGCGCCGGCAAACGCGCCACCATCGAAGCCGACGAAAGCTTCCACATCCGCCGCTCCGAAGAACTCGAACTCGCGCTCAGCCGCTGGATCGAGGAAGATTGATCCCCAAAACCCGGTAGGGGCAAGCGGCCCGCTTGCCCGTGACTACCCCCAATCTGATCGGTGCCCATCTCGAGCCCTGAAAAAGAAATGAACCACAGATGAACGCGGATATTAAAGAAGTGATAGAAATTGTTTCCAAACCATTCTGTTAAATTCTGAAATCCGCGTAATCCGTGTAATCTGTGGTTAAAAATTCTGCTCACCTGATATTTTCGGGATCCGACCAGACGACAAAACCCCGACCCTATCCAGTCCATGTCCATTCCATCCATCACACGCGGTCGCTTGCTGGCGGCTTGCATCGCCCTGCTGCCTGCCATCGGTGCCGCCCAAACCACGACCGATACACCCTTGCAGGCATCCTTGGGAGCACCTTTCCTCGACAACGCGATCCTGCAACAACAATTGCCAATACCGGTCTGGGGCAGCACCAGCGCGGAAGCCAAGGTCACTGTCACCTTCAAGGGTCAGACGAAAACCACGACCGCCCAAGCCGATGGCACTTGGAAGGTGGTTCTCGATCCGATGCCTGCCGAACGACTCAAGAGCGTCAACGAAACCCCAGCCGGCGAAACACTCAGCGTGACCTGCGAGAAAAATGGCGCCAATGCCGTGACCCGCATCCAAAACGTGATTCTGGGCGACGTCTGGCTCTGCGCCGGACAATCCAACATGGCCGGTGCCATCCGCACCAATAAAAGCGGCCATTACCCGGAAGATACCGTGGAAAAGGCGAGCTATCCGGCACTGCGTCAATTCCAGTCCGGTGACACCGCGTGGGTCGTCTGCTCACCGGAAACCGCACCGGTCTTCAAGCGCACCGCCTTCTACTTCGCCCGCCGCGTGCAGCAGGACGCGCTGGTTCCGATCGGCATCGTCGCCGCCGCCGTCGGTGGATCCAGCATCGAGTCGTGGCTGAACCAGGAACCCTACCCGACGGGCGGCAACTACACCAAGCTGGTCGCCCCACTCGTCGGCTACGGCATCCGTGGCGCCATCTGGTACCAGGGGGAAAGCAACCAAAAGGACGGCCGCCAATATGAACCGAAACTCAAATCGCTGATCACCGGCTGGCGCAAGGCATGGAACCAAGGTGAGTTTCCGGTGCATTTCGTCCAGTTGCCCGGCATCGCTGCTTCCACCACCGACAACCCGGCAGGCGGCGACGGCCGCGCGGAAATCCGTCAGGCCTATGTCGAAGCCCTCGCCTTGAAGAATACCGGCCTCGCCGTGACCATCGACGTCGGCACACCCGGTGAACACCCGCCGAACAAATACGACACCGGCGACCGCCTCGCCCGCTCGGTGCTACAGAAGGTGTACGGATTCAAGGACACCACCTGCTGCCCGCTTTACACCAAGCACAGCATCGAAGGCTCCACGATCCGCGTCTCCTTCGATAACGCTCAGAACGGCTTGATGGTAGCCCTCAAAGAAGGATTCCCACCACCGACCCCCACCCCGGATGCCCCGATCCAATGGTTGTCAATCCAAGGCAAGGACGGCACGTGGCACTGGGCGGATGGCAAAATCGATGGCTCCGACCTCATTGTCTCCAGCAAGGAGGTGAAGGAACCGGTGGCCGTCCGCTACGCCTACACCCAACACCCCAAAGGCAACCTGCTCTACAACAAGGACGGCATGCCGGTCGGCCCCTTCAGCACCATCGGCTACGGCCCGGAACTGCCGCAAGAACCAGTCAAGCCTGCAAAACCAAAGAAAAAATGACAGGCAATGGGTCTAATCCCCCATGCCCTTTACCAACACCGTTCCAATGCTCTTTTTCCTATTTTCCTACTTTCCTTATCCATCACTCCGGATGGAAGAAGTTTGAATGAGGAAAGCAGGAAAATAGGAAAAGAATGGACCAAGATGATATTCCAGTCATCCATGGCGAAACGACAGCAGCAAGCTACCGACCCGGCATCACCGCAGGCAATGGCTTCTCTTCACGCCAATGGCGCGTGGCCTGACCGGTGAGCCAGAGGTAGTGATCACTGCGCAACCCTTCCTCGGTCACAAAGCGGGTGCTGCCCTGTGGCGATTGCTGACTGCATTTGAAAATCGCGGTACCTTCATCCACTTCGTCGAACATCGCGACATACACCATGGCCGCGCCCGCCTGCTGCGCACCGACGAACTGCGACCACAAAAAACCACCTTTAAGCCGCGGAATGGCATCAAATGGCGCGTCCGGCTTCATGTTGTGCCAGCTGAATCCCGGAAACACGACCGGCAGGTAGTCGATCGAGTGCTCGCGGCACCACGCGACATCCGGACGCCAGACACGATCCGCATGCGCGTTCGCCTCCGCCGGCGTCCGATAACGGCCGGGCGTCCACGGGCTGATCACATCCGCCAGCTTCAACACCTCATGCAAGGCCGGATCACGCACCGCATCCCGCACGAGCTCGCGCCAACCGGTTGGCACGCCGAGCATCACCGAACAGCCATCTGCCTTCAGTGATTCCACCAAGGTTCGGCACTCCGCAAGGCTGTAGGCACGGCCGTCATTGAACCCAATCCCCCACACCGCCACCAAGGGTTTGCCCCGATGCTGCAGATACGCCGGATCACTCCCCATCCGCATGCGGGTGCGCAACATTTTCCAATCGTCGATTGCCGTGGCCACACCACCACCCGGCAAGCCGCTCAGGTCATACATGAGCGCATAGGCACGTCCGTTGAGATTCGCCGCCTCACGTGCATTCGCCAACACGGTGTTCCGTTGATGGGCCATGGCCGGATCCTTCAATCCGGTCGCGAATCGCTGCACGAACACACCGTCGATCCCGTAGTCACGCATCCACTCGAAATGCCGCATCACCGTGGCCTTGTTGTAGGAACTGAACAATCGGGCCGGTGAACCATCCGCCCATTTGAATTCCGTCTCATACAACTCCTTGGGCGGAAATTCGGAAACATCCGGCCATACATCCACCCGGATCGTCTCCGGCCCGGGCGCACGCTTGCGGTCGCGCGACCAATGGTTCCAACCCAGCTTCGCGCCGTCACCCTCACAGTTGAACCACCCCTGGTAGCCCGCCATCACCTTTCCGGTCAAGGTGCTCACATCCACACCCCGCACGCTCATACCACCATAAGGCTGCAACGGATCCTCCCCCGCAGCGAACAACAGCCGACAGGCCACCATGACCCATCCCAAGCAAAACGCAGCCGTCCTCACCATCCATCACGGCTATGCCGGCACGGATTGAATCACAAGCTTGTTTGCGTCAGCGCGAACCCGAACCCACGATTCCTCAACGCCCCATGAGCAGATCACCCAGCTTGTCGATCAAATCCTCCCGACTCCGATGGGCAACATACCACTCTACGGTGCGGCGCACCCCCTCGGACACCGACACCACAGGCCGCCAACCAGTGGTGGATGTCGCGTGACTCAGATCCATCGCCCGGTGCCTGACACCAACCGGCATGTCTGTCAGGTGGCGAATCCCCTCCGGCGGTCGCCAGTCCATCACCGTGAATATTTCCTCCGCCAGACGATTCAGGCTGATGAACTCATCGGTCCCGACGTTCACTGCCGAGCCATCACTGATGTGTTCACATGCCAGCTCGATCCCGCTCACGACATCATCAACATAAGTGAAACCGCGCGTCTGCTCACCATCACCCCAGATTTCAAATGGCGATTGCCGGATAAAGGCCTTAGCGATCAGGGCAATGATGGCATGGCTCTCGTTTTCACGCGGACCATAGACCGTTGAAAGACGGGCACATGCCCCTGCGATCCCGTGCTGTTTGCAGTGTGCGCGCAGGGAAAGCTCCCCCATCAGCTTTGCCCACCCATACTCCTCGTCAGCAAAAGCTCCACCAGGCTCGTGGAAACTCACCATATCCTCCCACAAGAGCTGCCTTTCGACCTGAATGTTGGTTGGATACACGCAGGCTGAACTGGCGAAAGTGATCCGCTCAACCCCACTTGAAACCGCCGCTCCAAAGACCATGTTGTCGAGCGCCATGTTGCCGACACAATTGGCAGGATGGGTCGCAATGTAACCGCGCCCGCCATGATCGGCAGCGAGATGCATCACCACCTCACAACCTCTGCAGGCCGCTTCGGCGAAATCCATGCGGCGAAGATCCCCCTGCATGAATTCCACATCCCCTATGACAGCAGCCAAATGCTCCAGACGACCGCTGGACAGATCATCGGCAACCCTGACCCTTGCCCCTTTGCGGACAAGACTCTCAGCCAAATGACTACCAATGAAGCTGGCCCCACCGGTCACCAAAACCTTTCTGTTATTCCAATTCATCATCGCTGATCATCACTGGCTCCCAACTTCCAACCATTGACGCAACCGTTTCCGCCATCGTTTCCTCAGTCGCTTGACGGGACGCTGCTCACACCAACTCATCCATCGATGGGCCAGTAGAAACAACTGCAATCGCATCGATGTCCAACCATCAACACCGCCCACCCACCGGGCAACAAGACATGCCCGTCTATACTCATTCGGGTACTTGATCGCATATCCGAGCCTCTCGTTATAATGACCTGCGCTCCAGCGGGTGTGACCATCGCGCGCCCTCACAGTGAACATGGTGTAAGGATAGCGACTCACCTTCCTGGTGAGACCGGCTCGGTCAAAACCGAACTTGATGTAGCGCTCCAGATTCCAATCGCCATTTCCCGCCATTTCCTGAACAAGCCCATCAGGATCCATGATCAGGCGATCACTGATACCCAAGGCGGCAACTGTGTCAGCTGCAGGCAGCACCACATGGCGGTCGGTGTAGCCACCATGATCCTCCCCTTCGGGAATCCAGATCCGCTGGGGATCCAACAAGCGCAGCGGCGGGTGCGGGGCCAGATGCATAAAGTCCGATCGCGTGATGATGATGCGCTCATAGTGATGCAGCAAGCCCTCACGTTCAAGTTGCCCTTTCAGGAACCAGCGGAAATACAGGAGAATGCCCGCCGACCCGGGATGCTCGCCAGGACCACAAATACCACCCAGCCACTGATCCTTAATTTGAAGTATTTTCCGCCACGCAGGATCCCCGCCCTCGGCAATGCAGGCCTCATCGAATGCCTCACCCCAATCTGCCGGCTCATCAACACTCCACACGAAACGTGCGTGGCGGTAAAAGGGGTTACCGATGTCCTCACGCTCGTTGCGGGCTACACAAAGCGCCAAATCCCCATCCACAACATCCAATAAATGACGCTTGAACAGATCAAACGTCAGCTCATGAGCCCTTGTTTCGGCAAGAATTACCACAAGAACCTTGTTGATACCGTTGTTACACGTTTTCAGATGGCCTGCTTTTTATTGGATGCCATCAACTCATTAAAGTGAAAACGACAGCATGTCATTGCCGGACCAAAACAAGCCGATAGCAAAGTTCCCCCATGCGGATTTCATGGACGGCCGGCAAATGCTCTGTTTAAGGTCCGCCAATGAGCACACCGACCAAACGCCGCATCGACTGCCATGTCCACCTGATCGGTGACGGCAGCTCAGGCAGCGGTTGTTGGTTGCAGATGCGTTCGGCCATGCACCACGTGATGGCACGCATCATCGTCAAGGTGGCCGGTCTGCCGTCAGGCAGTCTGAAATCCGGGCTCGATGAAGCTCTCGTTGACCGCCTCGTCCAGATGGTCCGCAGCTCGGCGTCGCTGGACTCGGTGGTATTGCTGGCCCAGGACCTGCCGCATCATGACGACGGCACTCCACTGCCGGAGAAAGGCGCGTTCTACGTTCCCAACGAGTACCTGCTCCAAGTCTGCAAGGAACACCCCGACCTGTTCATCCCGGCGGTATCCATCCACCCGTCGCGCAAGGATGCGATGGAGGAACTCGACCGCTGCATCGCCGCCGGTGCCCGTATCCTCAAGCTGCTGCCGAACTGCCTCAACGTCGACTACTCGGAAAAGCGCCACCGTCCGTTCTTCGAAAAGATGGCGGCCGCCAACATGATCCTGCTTTCGCATACCGGCGGCGAGCTGTCGCTGCCGGTCGTGAACCACCGCTACGCCGATCCACGCCTGCTCGAGCAACCGCTCGACTGCGGCGTCACCGTGATCGCCGCCCACAGCGCCGGTCGCTCGGGCTTGTGGGACCCGGATTACACCGACGAACTGATCGACATGTTCAAAAAATGGCCGCGCCTGTATGGCGACAACTCGGCCTTGTGCAGTCCGCTGCGCTGCAAAACCCTGCCGAAGATCCTGACTGAGCCGGTGCGCGACCGCATCATCCACGGCAGCGACTTCCCGATCGCTGTCAGCGGCTTCGGGCCGTGGCGGATCGGGCTCATCCCGTACCACAAGTGGCGCGAATCCAGCCGCGATGCCAATGTGCTGGAACGCGATGTCTTCCTGAAACGCGAAATCGGCTTCGACGACTCCCACCTCACGCGCATGGCGGAGTTGCTGGGGTGACTCAGCGGGTTGCCCCCGCAGACCCGACCGGTGGAATCGATGGCTCTCGCGACATTGCGCGGATCGCTTGTGCCCCGGCTTCGTCAGCAACCGCTTTGATCTCCAGCGTCGTGCTGCCCCTGCCGCCATCGACATGGATACCCACGTAATGCGTCTGACCAGATCGGGCACGAAGCGTCATCGCACTGCTCGCATCGTCAGGATGAGCCTTCATCCAGCACGACACGGTGTGGGTTCCAGGTGGCAGGTGGATGCGGGTGTATTGGTCGCGGTCGAGCTCCGCCGCCAATTTCCCATCCACCAGCACGCGCGCTGGAAATGGATTGATGATCTCAGACCAGGTTCCCGATCGATAGACGACGAGCGATGTCATGCCCGGTTTCACTGCGCCACCACCGTCGGGACGCGCGATCACCGCTGGCGCGAGTCGTTCCGATTTCAACCACGATTCGCAGCGCTCGCGCACCCGCCCGAAGTTGTGGTGAACCACATCGAATCCACGCACCTTGCCCGCCTCATCATAAGCAACCAGCAACAGGTGTTCCTGCCTGACATCGAGAACACCGAATGCCGAGGAGTATTGTCCCGGCAGTATCCATGGCATGTACGAACTCACCACCACCCATTCGTAAACCATCACCCGCAGATCCCCGAATTCCGCATACGGCTCACCCAACTGCCGCATCACCTGCCGGCGCTCGGTCACACCGGCATGCCATGCTCCCGTCGCCTGCGCCTCCACCTTGCGGCCCGATGTGGCTCCACCCTCCTTGATGGGAATCAGCAGGCATCCATTACCGGTCAGCAGGACCAGCATCAGGCACAAACGAAGGCTCCAGATGTGGGGACGGATGTTCATGGTGTCGCAGGTTCCTACCCGGGGGGAATCAGCCGACACGCTTGATGGCAGATACAAGATAGCACGGCTGGCGAAAATGTCGATGCCTCGCTGCAGGACTGCGGCAAAGGATCAGGGAGCAGATTCCACCCGGATCGCCTCCAATTCCTCCCAACGCAGGTAAAGCCCGGCGATCTTGTCCTTGAGCGCCTCAAGCGATGCGGCCATGGCGGTGATCTCGGTGTAATGCTCGGCCTGGAAGGCGGGATCGTTGAGTTTCGCCTCCATCTCCGCCGCCTCGGCCTCGGCATGGAGAATGGTTTCCTCCATCCCCTCCAACTCCGCCTTCTCCTTGAAACTCAGCTTGCGCGGGCGGCTGTTCTTTACTGCCTCCGGCCTGCGGCGGGATGCGGCCTCCTTCTGCGCCGCTTGCGCCTGAATCCGCTGCGCGGCTTCACGCGCCTGACGCTTTTCGAGATAATACGAATAATTACCCGGCTGCACCACCACTCCATCCTCCTCGAAGGCGATGATCTGATCGCAGATGCGATCGAGGAAGTAACGATCGTGCGACACGCAGATCACCGAACCATCGAAATCCGCCAACGCCTCCTCCAGCATGCGCAGCGAAGGCAGGTCGAGATCATTGGTCGGTTCGTCGAGCACAATCAGGTTACCGCCGTTCTTCAACACCTTTGCCAGCATCAGGCGTGCGCGCTCGCCACCGGACAGCAGATCGACACGCTCGTTGATCCGATCGTCGTTGAACAAAAACCTCCGCAGGTAGGCGCGGGCGCCGAGCGTCTGGTTACCGAACATCACCTTCTCGTTCCCTTCCGAGATCTCATCGAGCAGCGAGCCGGTGCCCTCGAGTTGCATGCGTGTCTGATCGATGTAGTTCACCTTCACCCGCTTGCCGATGACCGCCGTGCCTTCGCTCGGCGGGATCTGACCCAGACACAGCTTGAGCAAGGTGGTCTTGCCCACGCCGTTGCGACCGACGATGCCCGTGCATTGGCCGGGACGCAGCACGGTGGTCAGATGGCGGAACAACCAGCGCGGATGCGCGGCCGTGCCGACATTCACACCGGCATCCTCGAGCTCGACGACGATGTTGCCGAGATCCGGCGGCGGCGGGATGAGCAGGTCCATCTCGCGCTCTTCGGGCGGCGCCTCGATGCCTTCGATCTCATAGAACTTGTCCAGTCGATGCCGTGACTTGGTCGTGCGCGCCTTGACGCCGGCCCGCACCCATTCGAGCTCCTCGCGCAGGAATCGCTGACGCCGACGCTCGGTCTGTTCTGCAATCTGCCGGCGGATCGCCTTGGATTCGAGGAACGCGGTGTAGTTGCCCGGATGCGAAAACGCCTTGCCCTGATCGATCTCAAGAATGCGGGTGGCGATCACATCGAGAAAGTAGCGGTCGTGAGTGACGAAGATCACCGCACCGGCGAAGGTTTTCAGGTAATCCTCCAGCCAACGGATCGATTCCGCGTCGAGATGGTTCGTCGGTTCATCGAGCAATAGCAGGTCCGGCTGACAAGCCAGCGCCCGGCACAAGGCCACCCGGCGCTTTTCCCCACCGGACAAGGGTGCCGTCGGCGCGTCCAGCGGTGGCGCGCCCAATGCGGTCGCCAACGACTTGATCCGCGCTTCCAGGTTCCAGCCATCGGCGTGATCGATCACCTGCAGCATGGCTGCCAGTTCCCCTTCGCTGCCCTCACCGTGCTCGTAGCGGCGGATCGCCTCGACCAGATCCGCCGCGCCGGCGGCGATGTTCTCCTGCACGCTCAATTCCGGATCGAGCTCGAATTCCTGTGGCAGGTAGCCGACGCGCAAGGCCCGCCGCAGCGCGATGTCACCAGCGTCCGCCTTCTGCACACCGCTGAGGATCTTGAGCAACGAGGTCTTGCCACAGCCGTTGCGACCAACCATGCCGACTTTCTCACCCACCTCGATGGCAAAGGTCACGCCATCCAGCAGCGTCTGATAGCCATAGCTCAGGCGCAGATCGGTAGCGGAAAGGAAAGTCGACATCGGCGCGGCCTGCTATGGCCGATCCGGACCGCTCCGTCCATCGCAGATCGCCTGTCCGGCGATTCCTTCCGGCCGCTTCACCCTACTCCTCAACCACCTCGGCCCGCGGGGTCGCTTGCGGCACCACCGGTTCGGCTACGGGAATCGCGGGTTCAGGCACCGGCTCGGCCACGGGAATGGCAGGCGCCGGCTCGGCCGCTGGCGGGGCTTCTTCCACCGGCAAAGGACGCGCGGGTCGCACCAATACGGCCCGCGGGGGTTCCGGCACCGCCGGTGTTTCGGTCGCGGACTCTTCAGGCGGCAAGGTCTTGCGCATCCGGATCTCCACCCGACGGTTGGGCGCTTGCACCTCGGCAGTGCCGGATGTCACCAGCGGTTGTGCACGGCCGAAGCCACGCGTCACGATCCGCTGTTCTTCCAAACGCAACGATTTCACCAGGTAGTTCTTCACCGACTCAGCACGCTTGCGCGACAACTCCAGGTTGTAGCTGTCACTACCGATCAGGTCGGTGTGACCTTCAATCCAGCAATACAATCCCGGATTGCGATCCATCAGCAGCGCCAACTTCATCAGGCCGACCTTCGCGCTCTCGCGCAACTCCGCGCTGTTGAACTCGAACAGCAGATCGCTTGGCAACATCGTCTTCTTCGACAACAACAGATCCGACGGCAATTCCAACAAGGCATCCAAGGTCGCCACGCCATCCATCACCCCCTGGTTCACCTTTCCTTCCTCACCCTTCTTGATCAACCCTTCGGCAAATTTGTTCCAATCCTCACCCTCGAGACGCGCACCGGGATCCACGGTCACCTGCCCGATCTCGGCCGGCCGCAACTGCACCGGCACCTGTCCGGGATCCGGCAACTCGGTTTCCATCACCAGATCCTCCGGCGCCTTCATCTCAATCTCGGTCTTCTGCCCGGATTCCGACGGCCGCTTCATCTGCAGCGCCAGCGCCGCCTGATCGATATCGGTGCGGATCTCGATCTCCTCGTTCTTCGGCAAGGCCGCCAACAAGTCGATCTCTTCCATCAACGAGGCGGTGTCCTTCGGCGGCTTGATCACATTCTCCGGGTCCGGCCGCGAAGGCTCATCCATCGGCCGCACCTCGATCTGGCGGACGTCCACCGGCCGCGTCCGCAATTCCTCGGCCTGTTGGAAACTCAGCGCGATCTCCATCCGCCGCAGCGCGATGAACACCAGAATGTGCAGGGCGATCGAAAGCAACATGGCCACGGCCGCCCACCAACCGATGTGCTCCGGGCCGGGCAATCGGTAGCGGCTTTCGCTCCTAACGTAGTTCCATGAATAGCCTTCGGCCATGATCTGCCGTTAAAATCACATCATTCCGCTGGTAATGCAAGGCGCATGGGAATATGCCGGTTCTGGCACTTCACGTGCTTCCGCGCTTCCACCCCAGTTCCCCTACGACCATGGCAGCCAAGAAAACAACCAAGAAAGCGGCCAAAAAAGCCGCCACCCCGACCGCCAAACCCGCCGCCACAAGCAAGGCTCCCGCCAAGAAGGAAGCCAAGCCAGCTGCGAAAAAAGCGGCCCCAAAGGCCAAAACCGCTCCGTCGCCGAGCCTGGATGAGATCGCCCAAGCGGCCTACCTCATCTACCGCCGCCGCATCGAGCAAGGCCTGCCCGGCGACTCCCACAGCGATTGGGTCGAGGCCGAAAAGCAACTGACTGGCGGCAAGTAAGCCGTCATTTTCCCGCGCTTGAGGCTTGGACAAGCGGCAGTGACCTCGCACACTGCCGCCCGTGAACGCACCCACAACTCTCGGCATCGGCCTGGCTGGATTCGGAACCGTTGGCTCCGGAGTCTGGAACACGCTGCAGCGCAACAGCTCGTTGATCACCGACCGCTCGGGCGGCATGGTGGCGCTTGAGGTGGCGAAGATCCTGGTGCGCGATCCGCAGAAGGCGCGGCAAACCACCGGCGAGCTGCCGAAGGATAAGTTCACCACCGACTGGAAGTCGCTCGTCGAGGATCCGGCGGTGCACATCGTCGTCGAATTGATCGGCGGAACGACTACTGCTTACGACATCGTTGCCGCCGCATTGAAGGCTGGCAAACCGGTGGTCACCGGCAACAAGGCGCTGCTCGCCGAGCGCGGACGCGAGTTGTTCGCGTTGTCGCGTGAAACGAAAACACCGATCCACTTCGAAGCGGCGGTGGCCGGCGGCATTCCGATCATCCGTGCACTGCAGGAATCGTTCATCGGCAACCGCATCCTGTCGTTCTCCGGCATCATCAACGGCACCTCCAACTACATCCTCGGCCGCATGACCGATGCCGGACTGAGCTTCGAGGACGCCCTCAAGGAGGCTCAACAACTCGGTTACGCCGAGGCGGATCCCGCACTCGACGTGAACGGCTGGGATGCCGCACACAAGGCGCTGCTGCTGGCCACTCTGGCCTACGGCTTTGCGATCGACCCGCAATCCATCCACGTCACCGGCATCGAGCAAGTGCGACCGACCGACATCCAATTCGCCAAGAATCTCGGCTACGTCGTCAAACTGCTCGCAGTGATCCGCCAACACAGCGACGGCGCGGTCGAACTGCGCGTGCAGCCGTCGTTCATCGCCAAGTCGAACATCCTCGCTTCGGTCAACGGCGTGTTCAACGCGATCGCCGTTCACGGCGATGCCGCAGGCGAATCATTGTTCTACGGCCGCGGCGCCGGCCAGGACCCCACCGCCTCCTCGGTGATCAGCGACCTCGCTGAAGCCGCCCACGCGATCCTCAATGGCAAGCACCGCGGTTTCCTGCCCTACCGCGACGGCGGCAACGTCAAATCGATCAGCGAAACCTCGACCGCCTACTACGTCCGCTTCGATGTGACCGACCGCCCGGGCGTGATTGCGGAGATCGCCAGGGTGCTGGCCGATCACGGCATCGGCATTTCGGGCACCCACTCACCGGTCAACCCGTCCAATCCCGACGCCGACTTCGTCGACATGATCTTCCTGCTCCACACCTGCCCCTTCGGCAAACTGCAGAAGGCGCTCATCGAAATCGAACAACTCGATTGCGTGAACAGCAGCCCGGTCGTGTTCAGAATCGAGAATCTGTCCTGAAACCGGCTTGTTCTCCGAAGCTTTGACGAAGGAGGAAGGTGATCCGCAGCGAAAACCCCAGCTGAGAACGCCAGCAGGTGGCCAGATTCCGTTTGCCTCGCGGGCATCCCGGTTTATGCGTGTGGATCGCCTGATGATTCCCCGACTTCTCAGCCTATTGCTATGGATCACGCCGCCACTCGTCGCGGAGGCGGAATCACGCGATCCGATCGAGACGGGCATGAGTCAGTTCCGCACAGCACTCGCCAACGGATCAGCCGCGGCATTCGCACAAGCCGCCGGCTCATTGCAACAGGCGTGCAAGCAATCTCCGGCATCAGTCCGCGCCCGCCACTGGCTCGCCTGCGCGCGATTCCACCACCTGCTTGCATTGAAGCACGGCGGTCATGACCACGATGCGAAAGCGGTCGACACCGCGATCAACTCGGCAGTTGAGGCACTGGAGGCCGCGTTGCGACTCGACCCTGCCGATGCCGAAGCGCATGCCATGCTCGCCACGGTGATGGGCATGCGCATCGAAGCCTCTCCCCTGCGCGGAATCCAACTTGGCTCCCAGGTCGGTAAACACCGCAGGCTCGCGGTCGAACACGGCCCTCAGAACCCGCGCGTCCGATATCTGGTCGGCACCATCCTGCTGCACACGGCAAAGAACGACGACGACCGCCGCGCAGCACTCGAATCGATGATGCTCGCGGAATCACTCTATCAGAAGGAAGCCGACCAAACAGCCGGCGACCCGCGCTGGGGACGCGACGCCTGTCTGGCATTCATCGGCAGGATCCACGCCGATCTGCACGAACCGGAAACCGCCGCGTCCTACTTCCGCCGCTCGCTGGCGATCCAGCCCAACAACCCGCTGGCCAAAGCCGGCCTCGCCAGCCTGCAAGCACCAGTCACTTCTCCAGCGCCACCAGCAAAACCTTGAGCCACTGTTGCGCCATCTTGCGCGCACCCGCCTCGTTGGGATGCACGATGTGCACGTTGGTGTCGGTCTTCCAATCAAAGCCATCCGCTTGATTGACCAGCCACACCGGCGCCCCCTGCCCACGCAGTCGTTCGACCAAGGTGGCGAGCTTCTGGTTCAATTCCGGAAGATAAGCGTATTTCGGCAGCTTGCCGCTGGGGATCACCTGCGCAATCAGGATCACGACCTGCGGATTGATTTCACGGATCACCGCAACCATCGCCTCGGTATCCTCCACAATCACCGGCACGGGATGATCCGCCGCATCATGGTTGTGGCCGGAATGGATCAACACCACATCCGCCGGATGCGCCTTGTAGATCTCCTGAATCCTGGCCCGCAGGAATGTCGAGTTGCGGCCACCGAAGCCGGCATGCGCCGAAACCGCATCCTTGACCGGACCGATGAAATGCAGACCGCGCTTCTCCAAGTCCGGTTTGAGAAACTGCCGGTAACTCGGAAACCCCTTGCCGCCCGCCGTGATCGAATCGCCGAGCGCCAGCACGCTGCGGGCTTCCGGCGCAGCGGCCGCCAATCCACAGGCCAAACAGCCGGATACCGCCCACTTCACGATGCCTGTCGCCAATCGCATCCGGGGATTACGCCGGATCCCCATCCGGTCTTGCGCTGCTACCGTACAGGAGAAGTGCGGGACCAAGGCCATCCGGCATCGGTTCCCGCACTTGCAGGATAATCCATCGCTTCAGTTACTCACCAACGGCGATGCGGGCCGGGACCAGGGCCAGGACCGGGACCGGGACCAGGGCCGGGGCGTCCACGACCGTGTTCGTCGCGTTCATCCGGACCATCGCAGCCCGCAAGCTTTTCAAGGATCTCCTGACGACGGGCATCGATGAGTTCCTTCGCCTGACCATCCAGATCAAGGAAGAACACCCGCTTGCCATCGGTGCGCAAGACCCCCTTCAGGCGCTCGGTGTCGGAATTGACCATGGCTCCCCGACCTTCCGCCGCCCCTTCAGGCGCGGTGCCGTATTTGCGAAGGAACGCCGCTTCGGTTCCGGTCGGAATCGCCACGATGATCCAACCACCGGGGACCTTCTTGACGTCGTCATAGGTGTAGGCGTGATAGAAGCGCAGGCCTTCAATCCCGCTCTTCAACTCGAAGGGCCGGACGTGGGTCACCTTGACCGTGACCTCCTTGCCCTCATAGGCGTCCGCCTGACCCCGATAGAAGTCCGCGGTGTATTTGGAGAGCTTGCCTCCCGCCAATGCGGTCTGCGGGAGCGCCCCGAAAAGAACGACTGCGCCAATCGCCATCAGCGCCCGACTGTGTTTGATGATGTGGGTATCCATGCCTGATCAAACCCACGCCCGGAATGAAAGTTTCCGGGTTTCTGCATTTTTTTCATCAGCGGCAGCTTGCAGCGGGGTTTTCCCTCTTTCCATGGCCATCCGGGGCGGGCAGACTGCGCCGCTGCCGTCCATGTTCGACGACTATAGCGACATCTTCAATCAACGTGGGGCCTCGTATCATGCGGCGATGCGCATGGTGCCTGCCGCCAGACGCGAGGAATTCGCATCCGCCCTGGCCTTGCTGGATCTGAGGGACGGCCTGCGGCTGATCGATGCGCCCGCCGGCGGCGGCTACTTGCGTGACCACCTGCACCATCAACTGATCGTCCATCAGGTGGAAACCTCCGCCACCTTCGCCGAACACGCAGCGGAAGCCGGCCGCGGCCCGGTGATCCTCTGTGACCGGCTGGACCGGATCCCGCTGGCCGACGGATCAGCCGATCGCGTGCTCAGCCTGGCCGGTGTCCATCACCTCGACAAGCAGCCGGCATTCTATCAGGAAGCCTGCCGCCTGCTCGTCCCCAACGGCATCTTCTGTCTGGCGGATGTCGCCGCCGGCAGCACCGTGGATCGATTTCTCAATCAGTTCGTCCACCAGCACTGCAGCACCGGCCATCAGGGACACTTCCTCGGCGATGCCACCGCAAACGAACTCGAGCAAGCCGGGTTTCGCGTGGTGCACGACCAGCACACCCACTTCGACTGGCATTTCCGCGACCGCCAGGAAATGACCACCTGGTGCGCCCTCTTGTTCGGTCTCGATCGCAGCGACCACCAGACGATCCTCGATGGCATCCATTCAACCACCGGCTTTAGCGAAGACCATCATGGCTGCCACCTCCATTGGAACCTGCGCCAATTCAAGGCGGTGAAATCCTGAGTGGTCCCGGCATCACAATCCACGACGACCCTGCATCGCCCGCATCAGGGTCAACTCATCGGCATGCTCGAGCCCGCCACCGGCAGGCAATCCCTGGGCAATCCGCGTCAGCGTGCAATTCCTGCCCCTGAGCATCTCCGCCAGGTAGTTCGCGGTGGCTTCACCCTCGACGTCCGAACCCAAGGCCAGAATCACCTCCAGCGGATGCGGGCTCTCCTCAACGCGCCGCAACAACGATGGGATGCGCAGGTCCTCGGGCGTGATCCGATCCAATGGCGACAACTTGCCACCCAGACAATGATAGCGGCCGCGGAATGCGCCGGAGCGCTCGAGCGGCAACACATCGGTCGCCTGTTCCACCACACACAAGGCATGCGCGTCGCGCTTGCCATCATCGCAGATCACACATTGCCCGGCCGTGGCGAAAAACCCGCAGACCGGGCAATCGACCACCTGCTGTTTGGCCTCCAACAAGGACTGGGCGAGATGCTCCGGCTGGGCTTTCGGGTTTTGCAACAACCACACCGCGATGCGCTCGGCACTGCGCGGACCAATCCCCGGCAGGTGCCGCAACTCACGGATCAATGCCCGCACCGGCTCTGGAAAATCCGCCTTCATGACAACTCATGCTGAATCACCACCTGGGTCCGGCGAGCACAAAGGATCACCACCGCTCCGGAAATCAACGACGCCAGCACCACCACCGCAACCTGCGGTTGATGGGCCGCCAGACACAGGACCGGCGCCCATGCCTGCATCACCAGCGTGCAGGCGATCCACAGCAACACCCTCCGCCACCGCTCGGCCACCAATAACATCACCGCCGGCAGCGCGAATGCCAGCACCGCCGCCACCGACCAGCGGACCCACAACGGCAACATCAAGGGGAAATCCTCACCCAATCGCTCGGCGAAAAAGCCGGCAATCCCGCGGTCGATCGCATCCAGCAAGCCAGCCAGCTCGAAGGTCAGCAGCAACAGCATGGTCAGGCCGCCGACAATCACCACCGCACCGGCCTTGCTGCCGGTGGATCGCTGCGGCGCCACTCCATGGGAATCTGTCACTGCGGTCAACGTAGCCATTCCTGCACCGCAGTCAAAGCCCTCAATGCGCCGGACCCTGATGTTCCTGGATGTATTCCTGTTTCAGGCCGAGCTCCTCGGGTGCATGAAGGACCAGCATCTTCATGCGGGCGTCCGCCGGCACCTGCTTGCGGGTGAGCTTGGAGATGACGACCATCATGATGATCGCCGCCGGCACCGTCCAGATCGCCGGTTGCTCGCAGAGGATGCGGAACAAGGGGTGCTCGCGCCAGAACATCGTCAGGGCGTCAGGCACCCAGGTGGAGCCATCCTTGGCGGCAGCGGATTGACCCGACTTCGCGATGATGTCGCTGACGCTGGTCAGCGTGACGCAGGACAAGGCCAGAATACCACCGCCCAGCATGCCGGTGGCCGCACCCTTCATCGTCATGCCGCGCCACCAGGCGCTCATGAACAGCAACGGGAAGTAACTCGCGGCGGCGATCGCGAAGGCCTGACCGACCATGAAGTTGATATCGAGCAACTCGACCTGGGTGCCGAGGATCGTGGCCACCGCGCCGCAGCCGACCGCCGCGATCTTGAACATCCTCATCCGCTGTTGCGGCGAGGCATTCGGTTTGAGCATGCGGCCGTAGATGTCATGGGCCACCGCACCGGTCATCGAAACCAACAGACCGCTGAAGGTGCTCATGAAGGCGGCGAAGGCGCCGGCACAGGTAATACCGCTGAGGATCGACCCGAGCAGACCGCCACCACCGACCAGCGTCGGCAGTTCGAGCACCACCTTGTCGGGACCTTTCGAACCGATTGCGCTGTAAAGCTCGGGCATCAGGTTGCGGCCCAACACGCCGAACACCGGCGGGAACACATAGAAGACACCGATCAGGATCATCACCCACATGGTGGTCTTCTTCGCCGCCACCCCGTCCGGGTTGGTATAGAAACGCACCAGGATGTGCGGCAGGCCCGCCGTACCACAAACCAACGCGATGATGAGCGAGTAGGTATAGAGCAGCGAATAGGGGCGCGATTCCTCGGCTGAAAGCCCGGCCGCCTTGCTCGCCTTGGTCGTCAGGGGACCGAAGGGGCTGATCCACGCCTCGTCTTTCGGCGCTTTTTCCGGCAGCGCCTTGCGCAGCACCTCGGCATTCGACGACGCGGTGTCGTCAATCGAACGCACCACGGCCGGCGGCTCGCCCGGCGCTTGGTTGAGCGACAGGTTCTTGCCGTATCCGCCATAGACGGACAGCAGGACGAAGATCGGCACGGAGATGGCGAACATCTTGATCCAGTATTGGACCGCCTGCACCAGCGTGATGCCCTTCATACCGCCGAGTGCGACGTTCAGGGTGATCACCGCTCCCACCAGCGCCACGCCCACCCAATACGGCAGACCGTCGAAGATGTAGGACAAGGTGGTGCCAGCACCCTTCATCTGCGGCATGGTGTAGAAGAAACCGATGAAGAGGACGAAGCAGACCGCGATCCGGCGGAACAACGGGGAATCGAAACGACCCTCGGCGAAGTCCGGAATCGTGTAGGCGCCGAAGCGGCGGAGCGGACCGGCGATGAACAACAGCAGGAACAGGTAGCCGCAGGCGTAACACACCGGATACCACAAGGCGTCGTATCCCATCGACATCACCATGCCCGCGATGCCCATGAAACTGGCGGCACTGAGGTATTCACCTGAAATCGCCGAGGCATTCCAGCCGACCGAAACGGAACGGCCGGCAACAAAGAAGTCGGAGGCGGATTTCGAGGTTTTGGCGGAACGGAAGCCCATCCAGATGGTGGCCACCACGGTGATGGCCGAAAGCGCGAGGATCCAGGGGTCGATATTGGAGAAGTCCATGGTCAGGGGAGAGGTGTCGGGTTCAGGCGGATTTCTGGTTCTTCTGCTGGGCGAGTTTCACCTCGGCCTGCTCGAGCGCGATCGAGCGCTTGATGAACCAACGGGCGATGATCCAGACGTAGGGGAAGAACAACACCCCGAGCAGCAACCAGCTCAGCGTGAATCCACCGACCCGCTTGGCCATCAGTTCAGGCGCGAAGTAATTGAGCAGCGGCAGACCGAGCAGCAGCAGCAGGAACGCGGCAGCACAGGCGATCGAGACACGCAACTGGCGCTTCATCAGTTCATTGAGGAACTCATCGCTGTGGATGTAGTCGGAGGATTCGGAATGAGGATCGGACATGAGCGTCGGTAGGGGTTCGGGGCCGGCAGCAGGGTGCCGGGCTGAGGGTCCGCCAAAACTGCGGCTCAGGCCGATGCCGTCAAGAACCTTTTGAACGCCGCCCACCGCCGCCATCACCACCTTGAAGTTCAGCATTTGCCCGCCGGGGATTTGCGTCTAGGCTGCTCCGCATGCCGCTGCTGGACCGCTTTCTGGACCCCGCCACCACTTCGCTCAAGATCTGCGGAGTGACCCGGGAATGCGACGCCCAAGCCCTGATCGGCCTGGGCGTGGAAGCCATCGGCATCAACTTCTGGCCATCCTCGAAACGCTTTCTCGATCCCTGCCGTGCCGATTGGCTGACCTCACTGGCTGGCCGCATCCTGCGCGTCGGCGTGTTCGTCAACGAGGACGCCGCTCTGCCGATCCGGTTGCACCGGGAAGGGCTTATCGACCTGATCCAACTTCACGGCGACGAATCCCCGGCGGATGCAGCGGTGTTCCGCGATGCCAACATCCCCTTCATCAAGGCGATCGGCGTCGCCACCCGCAATGACCTCGCGCAGGCAAGCGACTACGGCGCGCGGGGCATCCTGCTCGATGCCCATGCCCCTGGCGTCTACGGCGGCACCGGTGAATGCTTCGACTGGGATGCCGCCGTGCAATTCAAGCAGGAGCACCCGGCGCTGCCCTTGTTGCTCGCCGGCGGCATCACCACCGACAACATCCGGCTCGCCATCGAAACCGTGCATCCCGCCGCTGTCGATGTGGCTTCGGGAGCGGAAAGCGCACCCGGCATCAAGGACCTCAAGCGGGTCGAATCGTTGCTAGCCGCCACCCGGCCTTGATCGCGCCATGCTCACCGATTCCCACTGCCACCTGGCCTCCCATCGCTACGATCCGGGCGAAGTGCAGGATATCCTCGCGCGCGCGCGCGAGGCGGGGGTGCTGCGCTTCGTCAGCTTGTCCACCTGCCTCGAGGATCTGGATGCCAACCTGCAACTCAGCTCCCAACCGGGTGTCCACTGCTGCATCGGCATCCATCCCTGCGATGTGCATCAGGCGCCGGACGACGCGGTCAGCCGGCTCGCCAGCCACACCGACCACCCGGGTGTCTGCGGCATCGGTGAAACCGGACTGGATTACTACCACCCGGCACCCGACGGCTGGGACGAGCAGGCATTCCGCATGCGCCAGCAGGAGTTCCTGAGGCAACACTTCCAACTGGCCGCCGCCAGCGGACTGAATCTCGTCATCCACACCCGCGACCGCAACGACCACGCCTCATTCGAGGATGCACTGGCGATCTACCGCGAGTTCCACTCATCGGTGCGCGCCGTGTTCCATTGCTTCGTCGGTCCATGGGACAACGCGCGCCGGGTGATCGAACTCGGCGGCTTGCTGTCCTTCGGCGGCGTCGCCACCTTCAAGAATGCCGACGCAGTGCGCGATTGCGCCCGCCAATGCCCGGCCGGCACCTTCATGCTCGAAACCGACTCACCCTATCTCGCGCCAACACCACACCGCGGTCAACGCAATGAACCGGCTTACGTCCGCCATTGCGCCGAAGCCATCGCCGCCACCCGTCAGGAATCCATCGAATCCCTCGCCGAACACACCAACGCGACCGCTGCTGAGTTTTTCCGCTTCCGCCAGACGGAAAATTGAATAAACCATTCACTGCAGTCCGTTGGATTGATAACACCCGAGGTCACGGACGCCGCCCTCATCACGATCACCAACCCCGCCATCATTCCCAGCCGCATGAACCCGACCAAGCCACTACTCGCCTCGCTCACCGCGATCCTCCTCGCCTCCTGCGCCAGCAAGAGCGACCCCTACGACACCGGCAATGTCTACGGCTATCCCGACGCCGGCTATGCCAACACCGACGGCGCGGACACGGCCGGCTCGCTCTACGACACCCCGGCGATCTACAGCGACCAAGACCCGGCACCCGACCAAACGCCGGCTGAACCCGCCGCCGCCAGCTCCTACTACAAGACCCACACCGTCGGTCGCGGCGACACGCTTTCGGGCATCAGCAAGAAATACAACGTGCCGATGAACTCGATCATCAAGGAGAACAACCTGAAGAATCCGAACCTGCTGGTCCTCGGCAGCAAGCTGATCATTCCGAACCGCTGAGCACGGGACCACCCGCGACCCACTCCCCCATGCGCATGCCCTTGCTCCATCTGGCGGCCGCCTCCGTCTGGGCGACCACCGCCGTGCTGGCTCAGCCTGCGCCGGAACCCGACTTGGCGGCAGGTCAACGGCTGCGCGAAGCTGCCATCGACAACCTGCTCTCCGAACGCGGACCGCTCGAAACCTTCAACAAGCTGGTCGATGCCTCCCGCCTCTCGGGCGTCAACGAACAGGCGATCCTGGAAGCCCGCTTCCTCTACCACGTCGACCAGGCCGATGACCGCGCCGTCGCCGCCCTGCTGCCCGACTTCCTCCGCCAGAACGAACAGTTCAAACTCGAACAGTCGGCGATCTTCGCCATCAAGGAGGACTGGCTCGCGGTGATCGAATACGTCAAGGCGATCGACGCCATCCTCAAGGACGACAAAGCCGGCTTCAAGACCCACATCACCGAAGCGTTCTGGCTGAGCCCGCGTCAGGCCGCCGCCTTCGCACCGCAAATCGAACGCCTGCGGCACGACGAAGCGATGAAGGCGATCACCCTCGACTTCGCCACCGAACTATCCCACCTCGACGGTGAAACCAAAAGCACGCTCAAGTCACTGATCGCCGGCAAGAAGGCGCTGCTGCTCCACTTCTGGTCGCCGGAGAGCCCGGAATGCGTGATGTCGCTGCCCGACTTCGCCACCACCAGCAACCTGCTCTCCAAGCACGGCATCGCCATCGTCTCACTCACACCACAGGCCAATCCGCTCGCGCGCAGCCTGTCGCGAACCTACGCCGCCAAACCCGAACACGGGATCTGGGTGGCCGATTCCAAGGAGCAACCGATCGCCGCCACCCTGCTCATCCAGCAGGTCCCGGCCATGTCGCTCGTCAGCCCCGAAGGTCGCATCCTGTTCAGCGGCGACCCGGCGGACGACCAGTTCTGGAAGGCGCTCGCCGGCATCGATCCCGAGATCAAGCGCCCTTCAAGCGAAGGCGATTACAATCAGTAAACGCCTCAACGCGACCACCCTCGCGACACGCGCGCTATGCGCGCATAGCGGAAAAACCACTGCATTTGCAGGCTCCGCAAGACCACGCGACCACACACGGCAAACGCGCCGCATCATACGCAAACGCACGACAGCCACACGCACTGCATGTGCCGGACTCAACATCCTCCGTCAGCGTCACCACAATCTAACAGACTACGAACCGCCTCGTAGATACCCCTCAACCACCCCCAAAAGTTCCTAAACTTTAATTAAACTTTCATCTTGACGAAAGTCCAAGACATGAGTTCTATCGTGCGAAAAGGTCATTCAACCTTCTTCATGGCACGCCCCATTCAACCATCCAACCTCGAGCTTCAGGCACTCTCGGTGCTCTGGCACGAAGGACCATCTACGGTATCCGCCGTACATGAGTCGCTGCCCGATGGTAAGGATCGCGCCTACACCACGGTGCTCACCGTGATGCAGAATCTCGAGCGTAAAAGGCTGGTGAAGCGTTCGCGGCAGGGCCGCGCGCATGTCTACGAAGCCGCCTATTCCCAGGAAGTGATCGTCCAGCAGGCGACCACCGATTTCCTGACCAACGCTTTTGGAGGACGCCTTGCCGAGGCGCTCCTCGCAATCCTCTCCGCCGGTAAATTAACGCCGGAAGAGAAAACAACAATAGAACGCGAACTCCAACGACATAAAACCATGGCTGCGAAAAAAACAGCGAAGAAGAAGGTGGCGAAGAAAGCAACCAAGAAGGTAGCGAAGAAAGCCCCCGCCAAAAAAGCACCTGCCAAGAAAGCCGCTAAGAAGCCGGCCAAAAAGGCAGTGAAGAAGAAAGCCGTCAAGAAGGCTGCCCCGAAGAAAAAGGTCGCCAAGAGCGCCAAGAAGGCCCCTAAGAAGAAGGCCGCCAAGAAGCCCGTCGCCAAGAAAGCGGCTAAGAAGAAGGTAGCCAAGAAGGCCGCCAAGAAGCCCGCTAAGAAGGCTGCGAAGAAGGCCGCCCCGAAGAAGGTCGCCAAGAGCGCCAAGAAGGCTGCCAAGAAGCCCGCCAAGAAGGCTGCCAAGAAGGCCGCCAAAAAGAAGTAAGCATCTGAAACCTCAACGGTGAATGGAGGCTACCGGCACGATCCGGGGCCTCCGGACACCGGGTGAAGGATCAAGGCGGGGGCCCTGCATGGGGCCCCCGCCATTCTTTTGTCTGAAAAAGGGATTGCATCCGTCCTTGCGGGCATCCTAGCTTCCCCCGCCCGGACGCCGGACGGCATGCGCGGTTAGCTCAGTGGTAGAGCACTACCTTGACACGGTAGGGGTCACTGGTTCGAACCCAGTATCGCGCACCATTCTCCCTTTATTCTATTTCGAACCCCTTCCGATCTGGTCATGCACGGGCAAGCTCCTCCCACTCCGGAGGAACTGAGCGCCCTGATCCGGTTGCTCGATGACGACACCCCGGAAGTCCGCGCCATGATCAGCGCCCGACTGCTGAGTACCGGCGGCGACATCAGCGAGGAACTGGCCGCACTGCCCGTCACTCTCAGCCGCAGCGAAGCGGAAACCCTGTCCGGCCTGCTCAGCGAAGCCCGCCGCGAGACGCTCGAGCGCGAATGGTTGATCCCCAGCGGAGGTGCCGGCGCCTTGCGAGAGGACTGGGACAGTCTGGAGTCGCTGCTGCGACTGATCTCGGATTTCCTTCACGACGGCATCACCTGCCGGCAACCGCTGTCCGACGGCCTCGACCTACTGGCGGAGGAAGCCGCCGCCCGGGAGGTGCAGAGTGCCGGCGAGCTCGCTGTCCATCTGTTTGGCAGCGGCCTGCTCAAGGGCAACCGCAAGCATTACGACGATCCGCGCAATTCCGACCTCGCCTGGTGCATCGCCGAAGGCAAATCCAACCCGATCGGGCTTTGCGTCATCCTCATCCTGGTCGCACGACGCCTCGAGTTGACGGTGGAGGCGGTGAATTTTCCCGGACACTTCCTCTGCCGCATCCATGAAGGCGGGCTGCCCGTCATCATCGATTGCTACAACGGCGGCCAGACACACGATCAGGCACAGGTGCTCGACAACCCCGGGCTCAGCCAGGCGGCACGCATCGCGCTCAGGCAGAACGCCGATCCCGGTGCCATCCTGATCCGGATGCTCAACAACCTGCATGCCGCACTGCTCAAGGTGCAGCGGACGAAGGACGCTCAGTTGGTCCGCATGTTGAGGGACACGCTCGATTGATCACCACGCACCGGACCCATGCCCGGCAGCATCGGTTTCCATTCGCGCTGCAGGCTGTGCTTGATGGTGCCTTGGCCACGGCCGACGATGCCGCCTTCGGCAGCCGGCTTGAAGGTCTGGATGGTTTCAAACTCCTCCTTGATGATCACCGGGTAAATCAGTGAAAGCCACAGCTTGCCGTTCTCGATGGTGACATCCTCGTCCTGGACCCGTCCCTCGAAATCCGGGAAACCCTGACGGCTGAAGGTGCCGCTGACCGAAACGACCCCGCATGGGTGGCCGGCAACGGGCTCGATCGCCTCCAACTTGAGCTTCATGCTGCCTTGGGCACCGCCGGCAACCAGCATCGGCATCGATGCGCCGCCAATGCTCATCTCATCACCGATCTTGAGTCGCTTCTTGGCAAACCACAGCGGCCGCGGGGCCAGCGACTGGTCGATCATCAGCTGTTCGAACACCGGCGACAACTGGCGCGACAAGACAACCAGCCGGAAATCGTTCGCGCCATCGGCTTTCCAGGTGCCGCCGTCCTGACGAAACTGGACCGGCTTCATCGAAGGCACCTGCGGCCTGAGAGGATGAGCCACCTTCTTGTCGACCAGCTTGCCATCCTTGTCCTTCTCGGCGGCCGGCACGATGAAACTCGTCTCCTTGAGCGTGTAGCGCACGGTGGAACCGGCACGCTCCATCTCGCAGACCGTCAGCTCCGTGCCCTTGATGTTCTCAACCCGCTTGCCCAGTTCCGAGGTGTGGAAAAAGCGCCCGGAGATCTCCCGCTTGAGCGTGGACTTCACGGTGACTTGCTGGGGAAAGGGCAGATCCTTGCGAAAGATCACCCCTTCCTCGTTCTGATCCACCAACTGCTGCAAGGCGGGGTCGATGGCCGCTTGCGCAGTGGCGGCCGTCGTCTGGGTCTGCAGCTCCTGATTCACGGCCGTCTTCGCATTCTCGGCCATCTGCTTGACCTTTTCACAGGAGCAGAGGCCCAGCGCGGCGGCAAGGATCAGGATGGTCTGGCGGTTCATGAAGACGTGGACGCTCGGCAGTCCAGTTTCTGGTTCATTTCAATGGCCGGATTCTCCTCGTTGGCTTGTCCCACGACGATGGCCGGCACACCCGCTACTGTGGTATGGGAAGCCACATCATTCAAGACAACACTTCCGGCACCCACTTTGGCACCGGTTCCGATCTCCACGCGGCCCAGAATCTTGGCTCCAGCGCCCAGCAGGACCCCGGAACGGACGATCGGATGGCGGTCGCCGGTCTCCTTGCCCGTGCCACCGAGCGTGACTTCATGCAGGATCGAAACGTTGTCCTCGATGATCGCCGTCTCGCCGACAACGAATGAGGTGGCGTGATCGAGCAGGATGCCGCAACCGATGCGAGCGGCGGGATGGATATCCACAGCGAAAGCCTCACTCGAAATGCTCTGCAGGTAGAGCGCCAGCCAACGGCGGCCATCGAGCCACAAACGATGAGCCACCCGGTAGGTCGACAGGGCAAGGAAACCCTTGAAGAACAACAAGGGCTCAAGAATCGAGAAACAGGCCGGGTCGCGTTCGTGCATCGCCACCATGTCGCGCGCCGCCTGGCACACGATGCACGGGTGCTGCTCGAAAACCCCGGTCAGCAAGGGTTCCATCTCTGATCGCGGCATGTCCTCACGCGCCAGACGCCGTGCCAACCGCGCCCCAAGCGCGGATGCCAGCGAGGTCCGGCCGAGGATGACATCGGCAACCAAAGGCCGCAGCGAGGGCTCGGCGGCGACCATCACCTCGGTCTCGGACCGCAACTGGCGCCAGATCCTGTCCACGAACGCCAGGGCCTCCGGGTCGCTGGTCGACGCATTCGTGCTGGCCGATGAGGCCTCGTTTTGTTGGAATCCGCTCATGAAGATTTCTCAGAAGTTGGAGTATGCCTGCCGTGCTCTCTCGCAGCTTGCGAGACAGCATGACGGCAAAACTCTTACACGGCTAGAGGAACTTTCGCAACGCGAAGCCGTCTCGGCCAATTTTCTGGTCCAGATCCTCAACGACCTGCGGCGCGCCGGATTGGTCGAAAGCCGGCGCGGCAAGACCGGCGGCTACCTGCTCCACAAGAGCCCGGACACGATCAGCCTGCGCCAGATCGTCGAAGCCGTCGACCCGGCCCTGCTCGAGCACTCGGTGTCGAATCAGGGGGAATCCGGCCACGGCGTCCAACAAGCGTGGACGCATGTCTCCAACCACTTCCGCCAAACACTCGACGACATCACCCTGGATTCGCTCGCCAACCACCAAGGCGGCCCGATGTTCTACATCTGACCCTGCATCCAACTGACCAAAACCGGCTGCCACCGCCGTATATCCCGCCGTCATGATCCGTTGGTTCGCCCGCAATGACATCGCTTCGAATTTCCTGATCCTGGGCATCCTGCTGTGGGGCGGCTACTCGATCATGGAGAAAGTGCCGCTGGAGGTGCAGCCGGCGCTCATCTTCAACCGGGTGGATGTCCAGGTGCAATATCGCGGCGGCAGCCCCGCGGACGTCGAGCAGGATGTGGTCATCCCGATCGAAAACGCGCTGATCGGCCTGCAGGGGATCGACCAGATCATTTCCGAGGCCAACAACGGCAGCGCCTGGATCAAGGTGACCACCCGCCGCGGCGTCGATCCCCAGGCACTCAAGGACGAGGTTCGCACCCGGATCGACCGCATCACCACGCTGCCGCCGGAAACCGAACCACCGGAAATCGCCGTGCCCGACAGCACGCTGTGGTTCGATGTCATCAAGATCGCCGTGGCCGGCGAGATGGACGCCACCGACCTGCTCAAGGCCGCCCAACGGGTGCAACGCGACCTGATCGACATGCCCGAGACCTCGCAGTCATTCATTCAGGGCGCCAGCCCGCATGAAATCGCGATCGAGACGGACCCCAGACTGCTGCGTGATTACGAACTGAGCTTCGCCGACATCAGCAATGCGATCCGGCGCAGCTCGGTCGACCTGCCGGCCGGTCAGATCCTCACCGACGAAGGTCCCTTGATGATCCGCTCCAAGGGCCAGGCCTACAACCGCACGGATTTCGAAAACATCCCGATCCTCAGCCGAGAAGGCTCGGAAGTGCTGCTCAAGGATGTCGCCACGGTGCGCGACGGCTTCACCGAGGAAGGCAAGATCGTCCGCTTCAACGGCAAGCCGGCGCTGCTGGTCGAAGCACTGCGGCTCAACGATGAGAACGCCCTGGAAATCGCCGCCGCGGTGAAACACTACGTCGCCACTGCCCACCAACGGTTCCCGGAGGGCATCCGCCTGTCGATCTGGGACGACTCGTCCGAAGAACTCGAAGGCCGGCTCGGCAGCCTGCTGACCAGTCTGGCCACCGGCAGCCTG